>Ga0209292_1000432_pt1 | contig 54497 bp, 46 predicted proteins | sample GOMGulsemesocosm_2_FD_184634 | JGI IMG/M metagenome (GOLD analysis project Ga0209292, IMG submission 184634) | Methane-oxidizing microbial communities from mesocosms in the Gulf of Mexico - GOM9C Gulf of Mexico (SPAdes) (version 2) | ecosystem: Environmental > Aquatic > Marine > Cold seeps... | reverse complement strand
ACAAGTAATTCGTTTTGGAGAAGATTTAATTCGTGATGCAGTTTCCTATGAAATACAACGTGGTGGACAAGTGTATTTTGTACACAACCGAATTGAAAACATTAAGGAAGTGGCCGGATTGATACAGCGTTTAGTGCCTGATGCAAAAGTTGCTATTGGTCACGGACAAATGGATGGGAAAAAGTTAGAGCAATTAATGCTAGCGTTCATGAACGGTGAATTTGATGTGCTGGTAGCCACTACTATTATTGAATCTGGTTTAGATGTTCCTAATGCCAATACCATATTTATCAATAACGCCAATAATTTTGGACTGTCGGACTTACACCAAATGCGTGGTAGAGTTGGTAGATCTAATAAAAAAGCCTTCTGTTACTTTATTACGCCTCCTGAAACTGTTATGACGGATGATGCGCGTAAACGTATTCAAGCACTGGAGTTGCATTCCGATTTAGGAAGCGGATTTAACATTGCCATGAAGGATTTAGAAATTCGTGGTGCAGGAGATATTTTAGGTGGTGAGCAAAGTGGATTTATTAATGAAATTGGTTTTGCTACCTATCAGAAAATATTAAATGAAGCTATTGATGAATTGAAAGAAAATGAGTTTAAAGAACTCTATGATGAAGTAGATGATACTACCGAAAAGGTATTTGTAAAAGATACTCAAATAGATTCCGACTTTGAATTGTTATTCCCTGATGATTATATCAATAATATTACAGAACGTTTGACTTTATATAATAAGTTAGGAGAATTAAAAACAGAAGCCGAATTAGTACAGTACGAAAAGGAATTGGTAGACCGTTTTGGAGAACTCCCAACTCAAGCAGTGGACTTATTGGATTCTGTCCGAATTAAATGGGTTGCCGCTAATATTGGCTTGGAGAAAATTGTAATGAAGCAAAACCGATTGATTGGCTATTTTATTTCTGATCAAAGCTCTAGTTTTTACCAAAGCCCACAATTTACCAAAGTATTGCAGTTTGTACAGACACACAAGACCTTGTGCAAAATGAAAGAAAAGCAAACTAAAAACGGATTGCGTTTATTACTAACTTTTGAAAATATTAAAAGCACTAGTAAAGCGCTAGAAGTATTGAGTAAGTTTTAAAGTACATTATATATATTAAACCAAAAGCCTTTGCATAACTGTAAAGGCTTTTTTGTTTTTATTTTTTTGAAAAATAATTAAATTTTATGGGTAACAAAAACTATAAAAAAGGAACTATAAGTTGTAAACAACTTATAGCGGTTTTTACGTATCACTACTATTGATGAGATGAAAATACCTGACAATAGTCATTTTATAAGATGTTGCAAATAAGTAGCTTTGAGGGCCTATATAATATAAACTGGTATATTTAATTAGTGTAACATATCTGCTTGCTAGGCATAACCAGAAAAAATAAATATATGAAAGAAGAACAAGATAATATTGAAGAAATCAAGGAAGAACTTGAAGATTCATATTCAAATGATGATTTATATAATATCAATTCATGGGGAGCTGATCTTTCATTTAGAGAACTTATCTCTATGTATGATGAAGACGAACTTCTAAAGCCTGAACTACAAAGAAAATATGTTTGGGAAAAGCCAGAAGCTAGCAGATTCATTGAATCTATTTTACTTGGACTACCTGTTCCAAGTATTTTTTTAGCTAACACAAAGGACAGTAAAAAACTTATAATAGATGGCTATCAAAGGATAATGACCATTTATGATTTTGTGAAGGCAGGAGTGTGGAAAAAAGACGGTAAAGCATTTAAACTTTCTAATACAGAAAAAATAAATGAAAGATGGAGAGGGAAATCATATTTAGAACTAAGTGAAGGTGACCAAAGAAAAATTCGTAGTTCCACAATACATGCTATTGTTTTTGAACAAAAAGCACCTAACGACAACGACACAAGTCTATATCAAGTTTTTGAAAGAATAAATACTGGCGGAAGAGCATTAATGCCACAAGAGATTAGAAATTGTGTAAATCAAGGCGTTTTTAATGACTTACTTTTCGAACTGAATACTAAGGAAAATTGGAGAATACTTTTTGGAAAAGAAGATGAAGACTCGAGAATGAGAGATTTAGAATTTATTTTAAGATTCTTAGCATTAGATACCGAATTTGTTAGGTTTAATAAATCATCTGCTATTTCGTTAAAAAAATATCTAAATGAATTTATGGGTTCTGAAAATTCACAAATTGAATCTGTAATTAATGGCCGTAGAAATAAATTTAACAGCGTTATAGATTTTATTTACGAACATTTTGGAGAAAATGCTTTTTATAATATCACAGGTGGAGATGAAACTAAAATTAGGAAAAGATTTTACCCAACCATCTTTGACTCTCTATGTCCTGCTGTCTCAATGGCTCTTGAAAAGCTAGGTGATGATATTCCAACAAGAAACCTTGAAGAAAAGCGTTTAGAATTACTTAAAAATGAAGATTATAGAAAATTCATTACAGAAGGTACTATGCAAATTTCACATATTCATGGTAGAATTAATTTAACCCTACAACATCTATTTGGTCTTACATATGAATAATCAAGATGCTCAAAACAATATAGATAAGTGTCTTGAAGAACTTCAGCGTATTTATCATTTAGTCGAAGGACATGGAACATCTCCTATAGTCCCCTATCTTACTAATTATTCTGTAGTTCGTGCTTGTGGTTCAATAGAATTTTGCTTTAAAACTATTATTTCTGATTCCCTTTCTGGCCACAGTAGTCAAATAGCTAACTATATTGACAGCACAATTAGAAATAGTTCAATGAACCCTAGTCGAGATAATATTGGAGGTACATTGAAAAAATTTGATGAGAGTTGGAACTTAGAATTTAAAGAACAATTAAATTCACATGAGCATAGTGATAGACTTAAATTATCACTTAATTCCTTGAATAGCTCAAGAAATAGTTTCGCACATGGCGACCCTGTATCTTCTTCATTTGAAGACATAAGAAACTACTTTAATGACTCAGTAATTATTATAGGAATGTTAGATTCGATTGTGAATTAAAAAAGGAATTTGACTAACAATGGCTAAACTTTATCAAATAAACTGTAAATGAAAATAATTCCTCCATATCAAATTACAAGTGAAATTCTTAATCTAATTAATGAAGCAGAAAAATATATTGTTTTAGTCTCTCCGTATGTTAATTTCAATAATTGGGACAGAATAAAAGTTGATATTATAAACGCTATAAAAAGAGGGGTTAGAATAGAGTTTTATGCAAGATTAGACAATGAGAACTATAAAAGCTGGGAGCAAGTCGAACAATTGGGACTAAAACCAAAACTGATTAAAAATTTACACGCTAAATTATATTTTAATGAAAAATCTGGTATTGTAACATCTATGAACTTGCTAACAAGTTCTAATTTAAATGCAATTGAATTTGGTTCAATTTACCATACCGAACAAGAATTATCTGAATTAAAAAGTTTTGTAAAAAAATACTTGGAGCCAAACATTGAATTATCAAAACCTAATGAAGAAGACTTATATTTAGCGAAAGAAAAATTCACTGTAATTCTTTCAAATTTTTTATCAAACAAATTCAATAGAAGTGTAAATACTAGATGGAAAAATGGAACTATTGAATTCAATGTAAAAAATCAATATTACTTTGACATTGATAAAGGAAGTAACTTAGTTTATGTAGCAGGAATAATTTCAGGATTAGAATTTGAAAATTTTTACCGTTTTAAAGAAAAGTATAAATATAATGGATTTCAAGTATCTGCAAACCCTAACAGTATATGTATATCATCGGAATTTAAGGCTTCAAATAGCAACTTAAATTTTATTTCTGTATCCGAGAAAAGGAAACTTGTAGAAACTACAGCAAAGTTTGTTGAAGATTTGACTGAATACAAGAATGAATGCTATGAAAACAAAAAAGCTTGGAGTCAACAAAGTTTATAAAAAAAGTGGAGTATTAACATCAATAAATTACCGAATGAGTAAATACCTGCAACTAATAATCTGTTTCGTTTTGGGAATAATTACCTGTGAGGCTCAAAACAAAACCCTTGCTGATTTTTTACCAGAAGGACATATCCTATTTGAAAAATATAACGGAGGGGTAAACATAAACGGAAAAGAAGTCTGTATTCTCATTACTAAAAAGACCAATGAGGATAATATAATCATGAATGATTATGATGAAAAGGTTGATAGAAACAGAAGAGGTATTGTAGTTCTATTCAAAAACGAAAACGGTTATGAGTTGGCTGCTAAAAACTATGATTGCTTTTCATCAGAAAATGAAGATGGTGGCGTTTATTATCCACCTCAACTTTGGATTGAAACGGAAAAAGGAAATTTAATAATTCATTATAAACATGGTAGATACGGATTTTGGAGATATACTTTTAGATATAACAAAAAAGTTTTTGAATTAATAGGTTATGACCAAAATGATAATCGAGGACCCGTAACTGAACAAAAAACGAGCATCAATTTTCTAAGCAAAAGAAAACAACTAAAAGTAAACACAAATAACAATGCAACCACAGACGGAGAGGAAATTTTTAAAGAGACTTGGGAGAAAATTGAAATCAAAAAATTAATTACGCTTTCTGAAATTAAAGATTTTGACGAATTAGACTTATCTATTTATTAAACTACAAACCAACCCAATGAAATATATCATCTTCTGCATCCTCTTTTTATGCACTACAAAAAACTATGCACAAATCGATTTCAAAACCTATTATGAGCGTGTTGATAACGTAAACGTATTGTTTTTTGACAATAATGAATTATGCCCGATTACGTACAAATTCTCTTTAGCATTAAAAAACTATAAATCATCAGCAGGAAAAAATGTTGAAGTTGTAATTCCTGCAAAAACTAAAAGGTTTGAAATCTTAAAGTTAAATAGGATCAATCCTAAAAAGAAAACATCTGCCAAGATGAGTAATTCTAAGTTAAATTTAGGAAATCATTTAGTTGAAAAACATGATAACACTTACCAATACCAATTGCCTTTTAAAACTGGTGCAGCTTTTAAAATTGGGCAAGGCTATAACGGAACTATTTCCCACCACAACGAAAATGCCTTAGATTTTACAATGCCTGTAGGAACAAAAATTTGCGCTATCCGTGATGGTATTGTCGTAAAGGTTGTGGAAAGTAACTACAGAGGTTGTGCAAAAAAAGAATGCATGAAATTCAACAACAAGCTTATTATTTATCATTCTGATGGATCTTTTGTTGAATACACACACATTAAAAAAAATGGAGCAATTGTAAACGTTGGCGACACTGTAAAAGCAGGACAAGAAATTGCTTTAAGTGGTAATACAGGTTGGTCAACAGGGCCACATTTGCATTTAGTTGTATTCTATCAGAAAATGGGAAAAAGAAAAACGATTCCTACCAAGTTCTTAATTAATGATGGTACCCAACAAGAAATTTTGTCTGATAAAAAAACGTATTCTAAAAATTACTAGAAACATAAAAAACACTAATGAAAACCACCATTAAACAGCTACTCTTCAGCTTAATATATTTAATAAGTTTCAATTCGTATTCACAAAAAATCAGCATAAGTGGGAATACCGCTTTTATTAATGGAAAAAAATACGTTAAAATTAATAAGAAGAATAATCGGAATTATACAATTAATCATTTAGTTTCTAATAAGGAATTACTTAAAGTTGAAATCACAAAATCCTATAACGTTTATACGAAAAGTACTTGGAGGGTTCCTGATGTTATTTTCGTGGATTTAAAAAAGAAAATGAGCTTTGAAAATGTTAATATTAAAAATGAAACAGATCTTATTAAATTCATTTATGAGCATAAATTAATTTTCTTAAACGGAACTATTAATGACAAAATGGCGATTGATTTTTTTACCAAAAGGGATAGCCTTGCACACAACAAAGGAAAAGGGGTTGGTATCAGAAAAAAAACATCCAATCCGAACCAACCATATATTTATAAAAATGGCTACGATAATTTTGAAATTAAACCAATACTAAAAATAACTAAAACAGACTCAACATACATTAATGAGTTACGATTTAATGCAGTCCATTCTGCCATGTACACTCAAAAACTAATGTATGATAAATATGGGTTTTGGGATAAAGAAATAATGCACAAAAAAAATAGAATAGGGGTTTTAGTGTGGGAAAAAATTAAATTATTTAAGTCATCTCCTGAATTGTATACAATTGCTGTAGATGGCGTTGAAAGCCGGAAGGACATGTATGCTTCTGTTGTCGTGTATGATTCAAAAAACAAGGATTGTTTAGCGGCAAATTCAACCATAAAGGATTCCATTATTAATTATTTTTCCAATGGTATTCAAAACCTTGATGATTCCCTTGATTTTTACCAGCTTTATCACAAAATAAATAGGAGACTTACGAGTGAAAAAGAAACTATTTATTTAGATAATGATAATACTAAAATCACGAAGTACCAATTTAATTCTATTGATAAAAATGAAATTTACATTGAGTCTTCAACAAGGGGTTTGTTAAGAATAAAAAAAATCAACTATAAAAAAAATGTAGGAAAACTAGAGCATCAAAAGCATGAGCAGGTAAAACAAATCTTACTAAAAATACTAGGTCAGAATTTTGATTTAAAAAAGAATATCATGATTCATTTTTACAAGCAAAATGCCAGTGGGTTAAAAAAAGCTACCAAGAATAAAAAATACTGGGCTTGGGTGGAAAATAATTCAGAAAGAATTCAATCTTTTTTAATAGCTTCCAAAGCATCAAAAACTATTAAAAACAAGCATGTGTTTGTAGACAGCGATGATTTATTAAGAAAAGTGTTTTTTGCAACTATTGAATTTGATATTAATCATTTATATATAAAACCAAATGGTGATATAATCATATTTTATGGGGAAGATGATATATTAAAGGTGTTGGATACTTCCATTTAAAGGGTGCTAAATCTACGGCTTGTTCAGTGGTGCTACATCATTTACCCAAATCAAAGAAATCACGTGGGGTTTATTCGATATTTTTAGCTACACCACCCTTAATTTGCTTTAATTTAGTTTGAGTTTTTTTTCAATTTGAGTTTATCATGATGGGTAAACATCACATGGCCAAGTAAGCAAAAAAGAGAAGCCAAATAGCCTCTCTTTTTTTGTAACTAAGCTTAAGGTGAAACTATAAATTCAGAGTTGTGTGACTTAAAAATCAGCTTTTCAAAAACATCCATAAAAGCGCTTCCCTTTTATATATATTTGTATTCTCAAGAAAACCTAATTGAACATGCCAGAAGAGAATTGTTGTTGTAAAGAGAATTGTACCTACCCAATAGCTAATAAAACACACAAGCTATGTCAGGCACATAATTGGGAGCGGACTCATAAAGGGCAAGATTTTTTTGAACACCAACTTCAGAAAAAGCAGGGGTACGCTAAAAGGATGCAAGAACGAGCTATTGAGAAAGCAAAGAAAACACCTCCTAAACCCTACATCTGGAAACCAAAGAAACCCCCAACTCCTATCAAACAAGTGTCAAATAAAATGGCAAGTGCATTAGGAATCTATGTACAGGTGAAGAAAGAGTACCTTAAAGATAATCCTGAATGTGAGGCACATTTTTGTAACTGCAATACACCATCAGAAGAATTAACTATTCACCATAAAATGGGACGAATTGGTTATGCAACGGAAGAAAAAAGGCAAATAGAGGTTTCTTTATTATTGGATAAAGATTATTTTATGGCTTCCTGCGGAGCGGCGCATAGATGGATTGAAGATAATGTAGCACAAGCTAAAGAGTGGGGATATTCCTTAGATAGAATAAAGTAATGTAACTTGTAAAAGGTATTGCAATTATAAACAATAAGGGTTTGAGTATCGAGATGCGCTAATAGGTATCGGACAATCGAAATTCTCGAATTGTCAGTTTATAATCGAATCCTACAAAATATGAATCAATAATGGATATAAAAAATGATCATAACAACGAGCCAACTGATAAACAAAAGCAATCAGATGAGCTTTCGGATGCGGTGTTAAAACCAAAGACGAATGAAGAGCTAAATGAAGAGAACCCTGCTAGACGAAACAGGAGACAAGCAACTGAAGAAGAACTTAATCACCCCCTACACGGAGTGAAACTGGCTCAGATTTTAGAACGTCTGGTAGATCATTATGGATGGGAGTATCTGGCAGACCGTGTCAATATTCACTGTTTCATATATAACCCTACCATGAAATCAAGCCTAGGGTTTTTAAGAAAAACACAATGGGCTCGCGAACATGTTGAGGACGTATATATGGATATGTTGGACGAAAAAAGAGATACAAAATAATGGTGAAAAAGTAAAAATAACATTTGCTAACAATACAGGTTTTGGCATTCGTGATTTTAAAATTAGGCTTTAGAAAACTAAAAAAAAATTGCGTTTGACTTGTTCCGACACGAAAATATACGAATTTTCTATCCCATAAAATTCATGGCTAAACACTGTAAACAATGATGACGGGGAGATGACGTAAACTTGTCGTTATCAACTAAGAATAGTTACCTCTATTTTTGCTGAGAACAATAAATACAATATAAGATGAAAACTAAAAGTTTAGCAAAAAAGTTAAAAGAATTAAGAGCTCTAAGAGGAATGTCCCAAGAATTTTTAGCAGAGGAATCCAGAGTAAGTCTTAGAACTATTCAAAGAATTGAAAATGAAGAGTCATCACCTACCGGAGAGACTATTAAAAGGATTTCTGTTGCCTTAGATGTTCCAATGAACGAATTGGTTGAATCAAATTCAGTAGATGAAACAAATGATTTAAAAGGTTCATTAATTTTTCTAAAAAGACAACTCTCCAAAACTAGTGACAAATCAGAAATACGCACATTCAAAAAATTTATAGCTGTTTTATCTAATTTAAAAGAGAAAGAATTAACTCAAGAACAGCTAAACGCAATTGAAAGTTATATTAAATACTTGGAGTTGGAGAAAATACCATCATACAGCAACAACCTATTCGAGCAAAAATTAAGTAAATTCAGAAAGTACCTGAAAACAAAATTACGATTTGTGCCTAACAATTATTACACGCGTATTGGAATAAATTTTGCAATTCCTTTTGCTATAGGATTTGCATTTGCTGCTAATGGAATATCAATGACCAATAAAATTGGAATCATTGTGGCGGCACTTTTATTAATTGGAATTGGAAAAATATTGGATTTAAGAATCAAAAAACAAAATCGCTCATTAAGTTTCTAAAAAAACTATACAAAGGACATTTAAGTTAATGAGACATCATTTTAGGTCAATTTTAAATTTTCCATAACCTGCTTTTTATAACTCACTCCTATAGGAATTTCTAATTCCCCTATTTCAACATCATGGGTTGTATATGCTGTAATTTTATCTGTATTAACAATGTATGACCTATGAGTTCGCAAGAAATGCTTTGGTAATTTTTGTTCAAAATCACTGATTTTATCCTTGGTTATAATGGTAGTTTCTTTTGTATGAATTTGAATATAATCTTTTAAACTTTCTGCATACAGAATTTCAGAAAATAAAATTTTATGATGCTTCTTATTTACATTTACATACATAAAACCAGCGCTGTTTTCTTTTGCTGATATAACAACCTCCTTTTTATCCTTACTTTCTACAGTTTTAAAATATTTATTTATGGCTTTAAAAAAACGATCAAAGGAAATGGGCTTTAGCAAATAATCAACCACTTCCAATTCATAACTTTCAATTGCATACTCTCTATATGCGGTTGTAAAAATAACTTTAGGAGGATTACTTAACGATTTTAAAAATTCAATTCCAGTTAACAACGGCATTTGAATGTCTAAAAAAATCAAATCTACTCGCTTCGATTTCAACACCTCAAAACCTTCCAAGGCATTGTTACAAGTCGCTATTACTTCCAAATTTGGGAATTTAGCAATATGTGCCTCAATCAATGCTATTGCAAGGGGCTCGTCATCTATAATTATACATTGTACCTTCACTTATTTAATTTTAAGTTCTACCAATTTAGGCTTTTAAATTTATTTGAAGCTTTACATTATATGAAGTTTTATCTTCTATAATTTCTATTGAATGTTCATTTGGATAAATTAACTGCAATTGATTTTTAGTATTTACAAGTCCTATTCCCTTTTTAAAATTCGTAACATCTTTTTGAACATGTGTTGGCTTTGTATTATAAATAGAAAATAATAACTGTTCGTTTTTAACAGCAATCTCTATTTTTATCTTCGGAACGATAACCGAACCACTGGCTCCATGCTTAAAAGCATTTTCAATAAGTGATACTAAAATTAATGGAGCAATTTGTGTTTGAGGGGTATCAATATTTCTATTAAAAACGAGCTCTAACCTATCTCCATAACGCAACTGTTCCAAATCTATGTAGTTTTGTATTAGTTGAATTTCTTCAGCAATAGTAACGCTGTTTTCATTGCATTTATACAACATGTAATCTAACATTTCTGATAGTTTTAGAACAGTTTCAGAGGCTTTGTCAGATTTTTGAAGCGTTAGTACATATAAATTATTTAATGTGTTAAATAAAAAATGTGGATGAATTTGAGCCTTCATAAAATTCAACTCTGCAATTAGCTTTTCTTTTTCCAATAATTCCAATCTATTTTTTTCCTCAAAACGTTCTTTTATAAGAATAACGCTTGAAAAAAGAAATACTGCTAAGTAAACTCTATGAAAAAAATCTTGATACAATCTTTTTACATCAGTTGCAATTTCTAAAAGTGATTCTTGTCTAAATGGAGGTTCTCTGTACAATTCTTCTATAACGTAAATTACCAATACACGAGCTAGAATAGAAAACACATAGGTTCCTATTAAAAAAAGAATCCCGAAAAACACATATTTCTTCTTATACAAGAACCTTGGATTTAAAAAATAAATAAGATAATAAGAAGCTATTATTTGAGGAAGTAATAAAATAACATTTCGGTTAAAAGATTCATATACTGAACCATAACCGTCCTTCATTGCTAAAGTATAACATAACAATAAAAGTATCCAAAATATCACATGACTCAACCAACGTTTTTGAAGAATAATATTGACAAACTGTGTTAAAGAGTTATTCATAATTTCAAAAATACACAATAATTATAGCGGTAATAAAAATATCGATGAGTTATGCTCTATTTCCCCTTAATGAGCATTTGCTACTGACGAATTAAAAACATCCTATAGTATCAACTCTCGATAGTTAATAAGCACTTACTCGTCGATATACTAAAATCGACATTGCTTTTATGAAGTCCTTTGTCTTCTCAAAAGGGATTCACTAATTATTAAAATCAAAAACAATGAACATTAAATTATTAACTTTTATTACAATAGCTTGTATCGGATTTATCAATTATTCGTTTGCACAAAAAAGAGCACTGGAAACCATTAAAATTAATGAGGGTTCAGGATTTTTCTACATTAACGGAGGTATTGGACATGAGAATGATTCAATTACTGTGTATTATCACAAACCAAAAAACTTTACCTCAAAGTCAAAGGTTTTAATGGTTATTCCTGGTTCAGGAAGAAACGGAGACGATTATCGAGATTCTTGGATAGAAGCCTCAGAAAAACATAGTGTATTGATACTTTCTCCATCTTATGCCGAAAAAGATTATCCTTTTTGGGATTATCATTTAGGAGGTATGGTAAAAGAAATAGACCTTAGAAAAGGAGTTACTTTTAAAAAGAATTCCAACCAAGTATTTGTAGATGAAGACATCGTGAAATTTAGGCCAAATGCAGATTCTAACCAATGGATTTATCATGATTTTGATCGAATTTTTATGGTTGCTAAAAAAGCAGTAAAATCTAAACAACGAAAATATGATATGTTTGGGCATTCGGCAGGTGGACAAATTTTACATCGCTTTGCGTTGATTTACCCTAATTCAAAAGCAAATCGTATACTGGCTTCCAATGCTGGTTCTTACACCCTTCCTAATGCAAATGCAGCTATGCCTTTTGGCTTAAAAGAGACAGGGATTAACAACAAAAGTTTAAAAAAATCTTTCAAGAAAAATTTAGTTCTATTTCTTGGCGAATTGGATAATGCCGATGAAAAAGGCGGGAGAATATTAAGGTCAAAAACTACAGACAAGCAAGGAACACATAGATTAGCAAGAGGAACTTATTTTTACAAAAGTGGTCTTGAAACTGCAAAAACGTTGAAAACTAAATTCAACTGGAAACTAAAAGTTATTTCTGGGGTTGGACATAACCAACGAAAGATGGCGAAAGCAGCAGCAATATATCTTTATGAAAACTAATAATTCAACAAAATGAAATAAAACCTGTTACAATAACACAGGTTTTGGTGTGTAATTCGAGAGGTAAGTCTATATTTACATAGTCGTCAAATCTTTTAATTTACACACCTCATTTTTATTTAATTTAAAGATGTTCATGAGTTGAAATTAGCTTTGATAAAACACATCTTCCTGAAATAGTATGGCAAAGAAACAAACAAAACAGATATTCAAAATAGTATTTATTATTGCAAGTATAAGCTCTTTGGCATTAGTACCATGGGCATTAATAAAGGTATGGATATTACCATTACCTGACACGGTTCAAGAACAGGTAAATGAAGCTATTGACCATGGACTTGATGGAATGATTGTTTATGTAGACCAAGCAGGAAAACCACCCGAATTTTATGCTGCCGGCTGGAAAGACCGAGAAAATAAAATACCTGCCGATCCACATGCCTTATTCAAAATAGCAAGTATCAGCAAGCTATATGATGCTGTGGCTGTAACCAAATTGGTAAGTGATGGAAGTCTTTCTTTAGATAAAACGATTGCCGATTATTTACCAGAGCTTATAGGGAAAATTGAAAACGCTAAAAAAATTACCTTGAGGCTAATGATACAGCATAGAAGTGGTATTCCAAATTTTACGAACGCACCAGATTTTTGGGCAGCTCCAACAGAGACCTATGAAGAAAGTCTTGCATTGATTCTGGACAAACCCGCCAACTTTGAACCTGGTGAAGACTATGAATATTGCAACACAAATTACTTATTAATCAACAAGATAATGGATGATATACTGGGGTATAAAAACTTCCAATTCATTAAGGAAGAAATTCTAACGCCGTTAAAACTTACCAATACCTTTGGTTCGCTTAGCGAAGTAAATATAGACGATGTAATGAGTGGTTATCATGTTGGACACCCACTTGATTTAAAAACTGACGATCATGGAATGTTAGCTTCAGCAGAGGACATAGGTATATTCTTGAGAGCATTAAACGATGGATCAATCTTTAATGAAGGAGAACAGGAAATATATGCTTCAATTTACAAGTATGAACATGCCGGATGGGTTCCTGGATACCAAAGTTTTGCCGAATATCACGAAGATATTGATACTGTTGTTATTCTGCTTAATAATACCACCGATCCTAAACTATACCTGTGGAATGTATCGGAAATCGTAATTAACCGTATTGTCAAAATACTTAGAAATAAAAAAAGCTCATAACAATAGCTATAAAAAATTCGGATTTAGTATACTCCAAAATAAAAACCTATTTTCTTGTCATATTTTTAAAAAGCGTGTCACTAAAAGAGTAGAGACGCCTAAAAACAGGTGTGCATTAAATTTTAAGAATATGGAAAATACTAAAAAAATAAAACAGTTTTTAAGCAACACAATAATCATCAATAGTATTGTTTGGGCAACAGTAATGCTAGTTTCTTACCTAATTTTAGGAGAAGACTACAAAAAAATTAACTTCATTTTATTAAGTGGTTTTTTTATCGAATTTTTACGATGCAATTCGGCTAAAAACAAATTAGATAAGCCAACATCAAAAAAAGACTAAGCGAACAATTTTTTTTTTGATATCTTTAAATAAATGAATAATTCACAAGATACTTTTGATCAACTACTAAAAGAGAACAAGCATAAAATTTACAGGATTTGTAGAATTTATGCTGTTGCTCCAATAGAACCACAAGATCTTTTTCAGGAAGTAGTTTTTCAGATATGGAAATCACTGCCAAATTTTAAAGGAAAATCTTCTATTGATACTTGGTTATACAGAATTGCGTTAAATGTTTGTTTGCGTTCTAAAATGAAGCTAGACAAAAACAATCAGAAAACAACAAGATTTGATGCTATCCACTTTACACCAGTTACAGAAACTATTGACCCTTTTGAAGAAGAAAAGTTTAAATATTTAAAAGAATGTATTGCAACTTTAAATGAAAGTGACACTTCCATTATTGTATTGTATTTAGATGAATTATCGTATAAAGACATCGCAGAAATAACAGGGTTATCAGAAAATCATATTGCCGTAAAAATGAAGAGGATACGAAAGAAATTGTTTGACTGTATTACGCCAAAAATCAATTAATATGTTAGAACAAGAACTAATAAATATTTGGAAGAATTCTTCTAAAACTGCTCAAATAAGCATTGAAACAGATCAATTGATACATGAGTTTGATACAAAGATGACACATATTCAAAAAAAGATTAGAAACAGAGATGTAAGAGAAATTTCTGCTTCAGTAATTGGTATTTTAATTTTTAGCTTTTTTGCCTATGAAATCCCGTTTCCGATTACTAAGTTTTCTTGTTTCTTATCTATTATATGGTTTGCATTTGTTATTTATAAATTTAGAAAATCGAAACTACAAAATACTGCCGAGAAGTTATCATTACCGCTTAAAGAGCAACTAGCACATAAAAAACAGCTAATGCAACAACAAGTAAAACTGTTAAATTCTGCAGCGTATTGGTATGCTGGCCCTTCGTTTATTACAAATTTTATATTCATTATCGGCTTAGGAAATCCCGCAGATTATAATTGGAGCAACAAACTTGCAGAGGGCTTATTACCGCTAACTGTTAATGCAAAAATAGTCATGATAACCGGATTGGCATTCTTTCACCTTTTTATTATATGGATTAACAAAATAGCTGCCAGAAAAGGTGTACAGCCAATTATAAAAAACATTGATACTATTCAGCAACAAATAAAAAACGAATAAAGCTACTGTCAACAACGGATATAATACCAATTAAAAATCAAAACCATTACACAAATAGTAATGGTTTCACATCTCAAATCATTAGTTTTCCACCGTTTTCACCACTCCCTGGACCTAATGTAATTATTTGGTCGGCAGATTCAATCAAAGTATTATTGTGTTCGATAAAAAGCACTGTATCACCCTGATCAACTAACGATTGGAAAACGTTAATTAATTGTAGTATATCAAAATAATGAAGCCCGGTACTTGGTTCATCAAAAAGATACAAGGTGGTACCTTTTCGTTTTTGTAGCATTGCAGTTGCCAATTTTAACCTTTGGGCTTCTCCTTCAGACAAGGTATTACCAGATTGCCCCAACAGTAAATGCCCAACTCCTACTCGCTTGAGGATATCCAAGTTTTCCACTAGAGTTCCAGAATCGAAGAACTCAATCGCCTCCTGTACTGTCATATCTAATACCTCCCCAATGGAACGCTCTTTAAATTTACACGCTAGAATAGTATCATTGTAACGCATTCCTTTGCAGGTGTCACAAGTCAACCAGATATCGCTCATAAAATCCATGCTTGTTTTTAGCTTTCCATGACCTGCACAAGTAGCACACTTTCCATTTTTGCTTTGATAAGAAAAATCAGCTTTCTTTAGTCCTGATTCTTTTGCCGATTCTGTTTTAGAGAATACAGTTTTTATGTGTTCAACAATTCCAGTATATGATACCGTAGTACTCAATCTACTTTGTTTCAGTGCCTCCTGATCAATGAGTAATACTTCTTCAAATTGTTCCAATCCATGTACTGAAGCACAATTAACTGGTCGGTTTTTGAGCCAAGAACTGTACAATACTTCTTTTATCAAACTAGACTTTCCACTTCCTGAAACACCAGTAACTGCTGTTATTTGTCCTCCATGAAAATTAACCTCAACATTTTTAAGATTATTAGCAAATGCGCCGCCTACACCAAAGGAGCCCCCTTTTTTGTTTCGTTTTTGAACTGGAGTAATCCGCTTATTCTGTAACAATTGATAGGTTACTGACTCTTTTGCTTTAGCGATATCGGTGAGCTTACCTTGGTAAATTATTTCACCTCCTAAGTTTCCTGCACCTGGTCCCATTTCAATTAGATAATCAGCACTTTTGATAAAAGAGATATCGTGCTCCACTACCACTACCGTATTTCCATTGGCTACAATGCTTTTTAAGGCATCGGATAAAACCGCAACTTGTCCTTCATCCAAACCTATTGTTGGCTCGTCCAAAACATAGAGTACCCCAAACAAGTGCGTGGACAATTGACCTACAAGTGTAACCCGCTGCCGTTCCCCACCAGAAAGTGAACTCACTGCTCTATCCAAGTTTAAATAGCCCAATCCAAGATCGGTAATAGTCTTTAACGATTTTTTTAATGCTGGTAACACCACTTTACTGATTGCCAAAACAAAGGCATCTACTTTATTATCTATATTTTCAATCAACTCAAGACAAGATGCAATGGATATATGAGAAATTTCATGAATATTCTTCCCAAGAAACTTTGTACTTAATAATTCTGATTTCAAGCGACTACCGTGGCATGTTGGACACTCTATATTGTGTAATAAGTCTTCTATATATTTGATACTCTTGTTATTCAGTTTTCGCTGGTATTCATCATCGATATAACTACAGAATCCGAGCCATTTTGCTGACAACTCTTGTGTTCCAGTTCTTGATTTGGTAGTAAACTCCCAAGTCAACTCCCAGATTTTATCTCCCGTTCCATAGAGCATCATATCCTTCACCTCATCTTCCAATTCCTGCCATGGACGTTCGATATTCAAATTCTTTTGTTTTGCAACTTCCTTAAGCGTTGCCATAAATTGACCATTCGCATCGGCATAATACCCTATAGCTTTATTCACAGAAATAGCACCGTCAAAAATTGATTTATCTGGAGAAACGATTATGGCATCAGGATCACATTTAAGTTTCACTCCAAGTCCTTCACATTCCGGACATGCACCCAAATGGTGATTGAAAGAGAAGTGTTGTGCCGTATAGCTTTCTCCTTCATGTTGAGCAATCCTTGAATACAATAACCTAAATGCATCATATACTCCTGACAATGTACCAACCGTTGATCGTTTCGAAGGAGCCCCTCCTTTTCTGTTGATTCCAATTGCTGGTCCTAAACCTGAAAAAGAAGCGATTTCAGCTTCACTATTTTGTTGCAAAAAACTTCTGTTATAGGTAGATAACGACTCCGTAAAGCGAGCGTTAGATTCCGCAAAAAGTGTATCGTACACCAAAGATGATTTTCCACTTCCAGATAATCCAGTAACTACTGTCAACTGATTTTTAGGAATACGAACATTAATGTTTTTAAGTCCATGAGTGGTTACTCCATTCAATACAATCTCATTCTGAACAGTTGAGTTTGAAACTTCACTTTTCACTTCGCTCTTTGCATTTTCACGATATTCTTTAGGTATCCCCTGGTGAACAATCGTACCGCCGGATGTACCACTTTTGGGTCCTAATTCAATATGCCAATCACTCCAACCTATAATTGCTTCATTTTGTTCAATACAAACAATGGTATTGCCATTCTGTTGAATCCTATCAAACAATTGGAGTAGCGATTTTATATCATCATGATGTAACCCAATACTTGGTTCAATGATTACATACAATGTATCTCCAGTATCCTTTTTCTGTAGTTGATTTGCAATTTTTATTCGCTGTGCTTCTCCCCCAGAAAGGGTTGTTGAAGATTGCCCAAGCGTTAAATACCCTAGCCCTATTTCTTGTAATATGTTGAGTCCTATCAACACCCTTTTCTGATCTTCAAAAAAGGTAATGGCTTCATTGATTGATAATTTATAACACTCAGCAATTGACAATCCGTTGTATTTTATTTGAAGTGTCTCTTCGTTAAATCTGTCTCCGTTACAGGTACCGCAAACCAAATCTACATTACCCAAAAAGTGCATTCCAATTTGTGTTTTTCCAGCACCTTGGCATGTTTCACATCTTCCTCCTTTATTATTGAATGAAAAGCGAGACTTGGTAAATCCTTTCTTTTTTGATTCGGGCTGTTTAGCATAAATATCACGAATATGATCTGACAGGCCTAAATATGTTGCCGGATTACTCCGTGGAGTTTTTCCAATGGGTGAATGATCTATAAAAATTAGTTTATTGATCGCATCAATATTTTCTTGCTTGGTCAACTTAGCGGGCTCACCAGCTTCAATTCCCAAATGCTGTTGCACTGCTTTGAGTAAAGTTCCTTTTACTAAACTCGATTTTCCTACTCCCGATCTACCACTCACCACATTGAGTTTCCCAAGTTTAAAGTCAACGTCAATGTGCTGCAAATTTCTTTCATTACATCCAAATAATTGAATGGAATTACCATTTGTTTTTGATGATGATTTTGTTGTTTCGTTTGTATTTTTAATTGCTCTGTAAGTTGGACTGTTTGCTGCCAATTCCTCCTGCTGAGAAAACTCAGAAAAAGCTCCATTAAAAATAAGTTCTCCCCCATTTACTCCCGCCTTTGGGCCAATTTCTATGATATGATCGGCACTGGTAATGGTATCCAAATCATGCTCAACAACAATAATAGTATTCCCTTTTTTCACGAGTTGTTTAAAATGATATATCAATCGTTCATTCTCTTCTCGATGCAATCCTATTGAAGGCTCATCAAAAACGTACAACACATCACTTAAGGGAACTAAAATTTGATTGGCTACTCGGATACGCTGTATTTCACTTGCACGAAGCGATTTTGAGGGACGATCTAAAGTCAAATGACCTAATCCTAAATCTTCCAACAAATCTACTTGAGCTTCAATTTTATCAATAATTGCTGCCGCTACAGTTTCCCAAGTGTTGGTCTGAATCCACGACTTCAATTCATTCAGTTCTAAGGATACTATTTCTGCTATTGATTTTCCATGAACAGTTACATCTAAAGCATCGCTATTCAAACGAGCTCCATTACAGGCTTGACATGTAACAGCATGCACATACTTAAGAATATTGGCATTTCTATCTCTTCTAAGAATATCAGACATAATCGGAATCATTCCTTTATAATGTCCTTCTTCTCTAGGCTTAGCCTTAATCCCTGTCCACTTCAATCGTGATTCTAAGCTGTGCTTTCCAAAAGGCACTTTGATTTTATCACTTCCATGCAAGATCACCTCTCGCTGAATGTCTGTCAATTCATTCCATGGAACATCAACACTGAATCCTTCAGCCTCACATACCTGATTGAGCACATCAATAGTTACTTGTGAGTACATAATATACCCATTGGGTAATGTTGGCGCCAATGCTCCTTCTCTAATTGATTTTTCTGGACTGCTAATTAAACAGTTTAAATCTATTTCTTCTTGTTTACCAATACCATTACAACTGGTACATTTTCCAACTTCAGAATTAAACGAAAAGAGCGCACGAGAAAGCTCAATATTTTTATCTGAAGTTCCTGTCCTTGCAAACAACAAGCGCAACAAATCATAAATATCCGACATGGTACCAACTGTAGAACGCGCATGCAACCCGGTAGTGCGTTGTCCAATTGCAATAACTGGAGAAAGTCCTTCAATTTCATCTACATCAGGACGGTTCAATTTACCCATAAACTGTCGTGCAAAAGACGGTAGCGTTTCAAAATATCTGCGCTGCCCTTCTTTGGCTAGTATTTCAAATACAAGGCTCGATTTTCCTGACCCCGATACTCCAGTCACCACTATAAATTTGTTGTGCGGAATACACAACGAAATATTTTTCAGGTTGTTTGTTCTAGCTCCTTTAATAGCTATTTCTGAATATGTATTTGAATTCATCTTGTAAAATTAATAAAATAACTTTTACTATTTCGATAGCATATTTTTCTATACTATTAAAGTGTTAATTGGTTATAACAAAACCCAGGCACACCAACTTAACACTGACACTGAATAGTACTTAAAACAAAAAAGAGAAGCCAAATAGCTTCCCTTTTTTGTTGTATAATATGTTTTTTAACTAAGCCACTCCTTCACCATTATTTACATCCTCCTCATCAGGATTTACGAATACTAGTTTTCCGTTTGAATTTTCAGTCATTAATATCATTCCTTCACTTTCTACACCACGTAGTTTTCTAGGCGCAAGATTTACTAATACAGTAACTTTTTTACCTAGTACATCTTCTGGTTTAAAGCTTTCTGCGATTCCTGAAACAATTGTTCTGGTATCAATACCTGTATCTACTTTTAATACCAATAACTTTTTTGTTTTTGGCATTTTTTCAGCTTCAACGATAGTTCCTGTACGAATATCTAGTTTAGAGAAATCTTCAAAAGTAGCAGTCTCTTTTTGAGGTTCTACTACTTTATTCGCTTTCTCGTTTTCTAGCTTGATATTCTCTAGTCTGTCCAATTGTTTTTGGATATCCTCATCTTCTATTTGAGGGAATAAAATTGGTGCTTTACCTTCTTTTATCTTATGCCCTGATGGTAATAAGTCTGTTTTATCAGCAATATCATTCCATTTGGTTTCTGGTTGTTGCAATAAATCTTGCAATGTCTTAGATGCAAACGGTATAAACGGTTCACTTAACGTTGCCAATGCAGAAGCAATTTGTAATGCAACATACATACTTGTTTTTGTACGCTCTTCATCAACCTTTATTGTTTTCCAAGGCTCTTGTTCTGCCAAGTACTTATTTCCTAAACGTGCTAAGTTCATCATCTTTAAGTTCGCTTCTCTAAAACGGTAGCGTTCAATTGAAAATGAAATGTCCGCAGGGAATTTCTTTAGCTCTTCTAAAGCATCAATATCTGCTTCAGTATATTCACCTGGAACAGGAATGATTCCATCGTAATATTTGTTGGTCAACACTAAAACTCTATTGATAAAGTTTCCGTAGTTATCTGCCAATTCTTTATTGCGCGATTGAAAATCTTTCCACGTAAAATCATTATCCTTGGTCTCAGGTGCAGTTGCCGTTAACGTATAACGTAACGCATCTTGCCTACCTGGGAAATCTTCTAAGTATTCATGCAACCAAACTGCCCAATTTTTAGAAGTAGATAATTTATTTCCTTCTAAATTTAAGAACTCATTTGCTGGCACATTATCTGGTAAAATATAACTTCCTTCTGCTTTTAACATCGCAGGAAAAATGATACAGTGAAAAACAATATTATCCTTTCCTATAAAGTGCACTAACTTAGTGTCGTCACTTTTCCAATATGGTTCCCAATCTTTTCCTTCTCTTTCTGCCCATTCTTTAGTAGCTGAAATATATCCAATAGGCGCATCAAACCAAACATATAATACTTTTCCTTCACCTCCTTCAACAGGAACAGGAATTCCCCAATCCAAATCTCTGGTTACGGCACGCGGACGTAATCCGTCATCAATCCATGATTTACATTGTCCGTAAACATTTGATTTCCAATCTGATTTATGATCTTCTAAAATCCATTGCTTTAAAAATGCCTCATGCTTATCTAACGGTAAAAACCAGTGCTTTGTTTCTTTTAAAGAAGGAACAGCACCTGTAATAGCCGATTTAGGGTTTATTAAATCCGTAGCATTATGACTCGTTCCACATTTTTCACATTGGTCACCATAACTCTCTTCATTCCCACATTTAGGGCAAGTACCTACAACAAAACGATCTGCTAAAAACTGTTTAGCATCCGCATCATACAATTGTTTTTCAACTTTTTCTACAAACTCTCCTTTTTCATCTAAAGTTTTGAAAAACTCAGAAGCAGTTTCATGATGTATTTTTGCTGAAGTTCTAGAATAGTTGTCAAAAGAAATACCAAAGTCTTCAAAAGATTTTTTGATAATACCATTGTATTTATCAACGACATCTTGAGGAGAAACCCCTTCCTTTTTTGCTTTAAGTGTAATTGGCACTCCATGCTCATCACTACCACAAACAAAAGCAACATCTTTACCTAGCAAACGTAAATAACGCGCATAAATATCAGCTGGAACGTAAACTCCCGCTAAATGCCCAATATGTATTGGTCCGTTAGTATAAGGTAATGCTGCGGTAAGGGTATATCTTTTTGGATCTTGACTCATCTGTTCTAAAATTTTTCAATTGCAAAAATACGCATTAGAACTTATAACTGCCATAGATTTCCTATTTTTACTACTATGAATACAAAACAACCACAATCCTTACAACGAGGCGACTTAGTTGCTATTGTTACTACTGCCAGAAAAATTGATAGAGAAGACATTCAAAAAGCAATTGAATTACTAGAGAGCTGGGGGTTAAATGCTGTGGTTGGTAAAACTATTGGTAAAGCTGATCATCAGTTTGGTGGTACAGATGCTGATAGAATTACCGATTTTCAAGAAGCGATGAATAACGATGCCATAAAAGCGATATGGTGTGCTCGTGGAGGTTACGGAACCGTCCGTATTATAGATGCTCTTGATTTTTCTGCATTTTTAAAAAACCCAAAATGGGTGGTAGGTTTTTCTGATGTTACCGCTTTACATTCCCACATTCATAATTTAGGAATTCAAACTATTCATGGTTTAATGCCTATTACCGTAGAAAGCAGCACTCCAGAAGCGCTTGTTTCTTTAAAAAATGCTTTGTTTGGAAATTCTGTAAAACATGAAGTTCCTTGTGAAAGTCAGAATAAGTATGGTAAAAGAGAAGGGGAATTAGTAGGCGGAAACTTATCCATGCTATATAGTTTATTAGGGTCTGAATCTGCCATTAAAACAGATGATAAAATTTTATTTATTGAAGATCTTGATGAGTATTTATATCATGTGGATAGAATGATGGTGAACTTAAAACGTAACGGATATTTTGACAATTTAAAAGGCTTAATTGTTGGTGGTATGACGAAGATGAACGACAATACTGTTCCTTTTGGTAAAACCGCGGAAGAAATTATTTTAGACAATATAAAAGAATATGATTTTCCAGTTTGTTTTAATTTTCCAGCCGGGCATTTAAAAGACAATAGAGCGCTAGAATTTGGTAGAAAAGTTGAATTTATTGTTGGTAAAAACAATACTATATTAAAATTCCTTTAATTATGGCTTTACATAATGAGCTTGGTAAAAAAGGAGAAGTATTAGCCGAGGAATATTTACTGCGAAGCGGATATAGTATAAAATCAAAAAACTGGCGCTACCTAAAAGCTGAAATAGATATTATTGCTCAAAAAGAGGCTATTTTGGCCATTGTAGAAGTTAAAACGAGAAGCTCTATTGACATTGCAGCACCTGAAGATGCTGTAAACAAAAAGAAAATTAAATTATTAGTAGCAGCTGCTAATGAATATGTTGTTCAACACGATTTAGATGTTGACGTACGTTTTGATATTATTTCCATTCACAAAAAGGGAGAAAAATACAATCTTAATCACATTAAAGATGCTTTTTTGTTTTTTTAATCACAAAAAGTTATATTTGTCATCCTTACGTTAACTTATAAATTGTATGAAAACAATATCCTCTTTTGTAGAAAACTATATTCGTAGTAAACCATTTCTATTATCAGCCCTTTCTCAAGGCATTATAAACCTTACTTCTTTAACAAGAATCATGCTTCCTGAAATTCAGGAAGAGCTACAGAAAGAAGTCAAACAAGGAGCTGTTGTTATGGCTTTAAAAAGACTTTCAGAAGATTTAGATTTTAGAACGAATCATAAAATAATTAAAGTTTTAAAAGATATTGGAGAAATTACTGTTCGTTCATCTCTAACAGATTATACCTTTGCCATATCAGATTCTATCTTGAAAAAACAAGAAGAGTTACTATCATTCATCAATATAAAGAAAAATATTTTTTATACTTCATCAAGAGGTGTTAGTGAAACAAATATTGTTATCAATAGTTCGATGGATGAACTAATTAAAACCGTATTCAAAGGCGAGCAAATCATTGAAGAAAAAAGAGACTTATCTTCGATATCTATACGAATGCCCGAAGAAAACTCTTCTACTCCTGGATTATACTATTTTATTTTTCAGCGCTTAGCTTGGGAGGGAATTGTTATTTGGGAAGTGATATCAACAAGCAATGAGTTTACCATACTTGTTAGTGAAGACCAAATAGACACGGCATTTAAAGTAATCAAAGATTTGAAAAAAATAGGTTAGAAAGTGCTCTGAAACTCTTTTGAAAAAATAGAATCTATATTCTCAAAAAAGATGAGGTAAGTATACTTAAAAAAATAAAAACACTGGAGAGCTAAAAGCTGAATCTATATAGATTCAGCTTTTAAATTTTCTAGCATTACTTCAGTCATTCCTTTTAAATCATATTCATGATTCCAATTCCAGTCATTTTGAGCATCTGAATCATCAATGCTTTTAGGCCATGAATCTGCAATAGCTTGTCTGAAATCAGGAGTATATTTTATTTCAAATTCTGGTATATGCTTTTTAATTTCCCTAGAAATCATATCAGGAGTAAAACTGATTCCTCCCAAGTTATAGGAAGATCGTATTTTAATATCCTCTTTTGGAGCATCCATGATGTTCATTGTTGCTCTCACTGCATCATCCATATACATCATTGGTAATGCCGTATTTTCGCTTAAAAAACAATCATAGGTATTATCTTGAATTGCTTTATGAAAAATATCTACTGCATAATCAGTCGTTCCACCTCCTGGTAATGTTTTCCAACTAATCAACCCTGGATAACGGATACTTCTAACATCTACGCCATACTTATTGTAGTAATATTCACACCAACGTTCCCCTGTTTGTTTGGTAATTCCATACACAGTAGTAGGTTCCATAATAGTATATTGTGGTGTGTTTTCTCTTGGAGTTGTAGGACCAAAAACAGCTATACTCGATGGCCAGAATATTTTTTTAATAAGCCCTTCTTTTGCTAAATTCAATACATGAAATAAAGAATTCATGTTTAAATCCCATGCTTTCATAGGGAATTGCTCTCCCGTAGCTGAAAGCATTGCAGCTAATAAATATACATCTGTAATTTGATGTTTTTCTACACAATTACGAACAACATCATAATCCATAGCGTTAACAATTTCAAATGGCCCTGAATTCATTAACTCCTCCTTTCCTTCTCTAATATCAGCAGCAACAACGTTATTGTTTCCGTGTATTTTTCGCAATGACAAAGTCAATTCTGAGCCTATTTGACCGCAAGCGCCAATGATTAATATTTTTGGATTCATGTGTATATTAATTTAGATATGCAAATATAATATTTTCTTAAATTTATCAATTATTAACATCGAATGCTTTTTAAAAATTATATTTGTTTAAAATGTTTACAAAATGAAAAGATTAATAGCGTTGGTATTTTTAACAATACTACTTTCTTGTAAAAAAGAGCTTAAAGAATCAAAAATAATTATCGACGCTCCTCAAGTAACCGAAATTGATAGTGTTAAACAAAAAAAACTAAACATCATAGCTAGCGCTAATTTTATTGATGATTGGGCAGAAATAATTGCCTTTGAAAGTGAATTAAAAAGAGTACTCGTTAGAAACATTCAAACAGAAAAAGATATTGAATTACTTAAAAAACTCTTGGAAGATGTAAAAAAAACATACCCTGAGCGTTTTAAAACCCCCGCAATTGAGGCCAGAATTAAAGTTTTAGAAACTGAAATATTAATGCTCGATCAATACCTAAAAGATCACGTATTAAATGATTTAAACGCTACCTTTTTACGCATCCAAAACTCTTATAATATATTTATCGGGCAAATTGAAGCCTTAATCGTAAAAGAAAAAGATTATGAAAAGTATCGTTAAAAACGGAATTGTTATTTGTTTATTCTTTATTTCATACTGTACAAATGCCCAATCAAAAACTGAAAAAGAAACCATAAGTAACGTCCTAAATAATTGGCATAAAGCTGCATCGGATGCAAATTTTGATGCTTATTTTGACTTGATGACTGATGATGCTGTTTTTATTGGTACAGACGCCACAGAAAATTGGCAAAACGAAGCATTTAAAGCTTTTTCAAAACCATATTTTGACAAAGGAAAAGCATGGAGTTTTACTGCCATTGAAAGAAATATTTATATAAACAGCACAAATGATTTTGCTTGGTTTGATGAATTATTGGATACGCAAATGAAAATATGCAGAGGATCTGGAGTGCTTCAAAAAGTGGGAGAAAAATGGAAAATAAAGCATTATGTGTTATCCATAACAATACCCAATGAAGATGTTGAAAAGGTAGTGAAAATAAAAGAAGCTACTGAAAACCAGTTGATTACATCTATTAAAAAACATTCTAAATAATTTGGGAGATACTGGTTTTTAAATTACTTTTGAAAAAATTAAACCCAGAATCACCCCTACAAATGAAAAAACTACTACCTATTTTGATTGCTTTCTTAGCAATTCACTGCAGTTATTCACAATTTAATGAGGTCTCCCCATGGATTGAGGAGCTGAAGAAAAACACACCAGTAGCAGAACTACAATTACGTAATTCCAATCAACCCTTTACATTTTACGAAGTTCAAGAAGCTTTTAACAAATACTGGGAAACTCATGATCCTAAAGTTAAAGGAAGTGGATACAAACCATTTAAACGTTGGGAGTTTATGGTTGAAAATGAAGTTGATGCAAATGGATACCTACCAACTGCTCAAAATATTTGGGACACATGGTCTGCTAAAAATCAAATGCAACAGAATTCAAAAGCAATGATGGCCGATCAGAGTAATTGGTCAGCCATAGGACCGTTTACAACAACCGGAACAGGTTCGTGGTCAACTGGACAAGCAAGAATCAACACTGTAATTATTGACCCTAATAACGCTTCTACATGGTATGTAGGTGCTCCAGCTGGAGGAATATGGAAATCTACTGACTCAGGAACAACTTGGTTACCTATGTCTGATAATTTACCACAAATTGGTGTTTCAGGTATCGCAATAGACCATAATGATTCAAATATTATATATATAGCAACAGGTGATGATGATGCTGGAGATACTACTAGTGTAGGTGTATATAAATCAACTGATGGTGGAGTGAATTGGTCACAAACTGGCTTAAACCCGTCAAATTCACCTTCTTCAATGAATGATATTTACATTAACCCATCTAATTCTAATATGCTATGGGTAGCCACTAACAACGGTGTATATAAAACTACTGATGGTGGTACAAACTGGAATCAAATCCCTACTTTAACTGGTAATGTGAAGGACATTAAATTAAAGCCTGGTGACCCTAGTATTGTTTATGCAGTAACGACCAGTAGGTTTTATAAATCTACTAACGGAGGAGATACATTTAGCATGGTACTTTCAGGTTTACCAACTTCTTCAGGAAGATTGGTTATTGATGTAACACCGAATAACTCAGACTATGTATATGTTTTTAGATCGTCAGGATCAGCAGTTAGTGTTTATAGATCTACAAATAGCGGAAGCTCTTTTTTACCCAGAACCACTTCAATATCTGGTTTCAGTAATGGACAAGCTTGGTATGACCTTGCAATGGGAGTATCAAGTACCAATGCTGAGGAAGTATATATTGGCTGTTTAAATGTTTGGAAATCTATTAATGGTGGAACATCTTTTACTAAAATTAATAATTGGAATTCTCCAAACGGAGCTTCATACACACATGCTGACATTCATTTTTTAAGAGATTATAATGGTACAATGTACTGCGGAAGTGACGGAGGTGTTTATTCCTCAAGTGATGGAGGAGTGAATTTTACAAACCATACTTCAGGAGTACAAGCAAGTCAGTTTTATAGAGTAGCTGTCGCAAAAACTAATGCCAATAAAATGGTTGGTGGATTGCAAGATAATGGTGGCCATGCTTTTAATAATGGTAATGGAAACTGGCAAAATTATTATGGAGCTGATGGAATGGATACTGCAATTGACCCAACAAACGAAAATACCTTTTATGGGTTTATACAAAGTGGTGGTGGACCATATATATCAACTGATGCTGGAGCTAGTTTAAGTACAGCAGTAACAGAACCAGAAAGTGGAAATTGGGTAACTCCGATGGCTATTAATTCCGTAGGAAAACTTTTCGGAGGATATTCTAAGTTATTTAGACTTGATGGTACTACTTGGACTCAATTAGCCAACTTATGGGCTAGTTGTGACTATTTAGAAATTGCACCATCAAATGACAACATCATTTATGCAGTAGTAGGTAACGTACTTAAAAGGAGTGATGATACTGGAGCCACATTTACTAATGTTGGTACTGCTTTATCATCTAATATAAAAGGTATTGGAGTACATCAAACCGATCCTAACACTGTATGGATTACTACTTCAGGAGGATCAAGAGCTGTTTATAAATCAACTATTAACCCTGCTGACTTACCTGGAGCTACATTTAATGACATTACAAGTAACTTAAATACTGGTGAGTATTTTACCGATATTGTTCATCAAGGTAATCATACTGACAATCCTATATATTTAGCTACTAGTTTAGGAGTTTATCGTTTGGATGATACTTCTGTAAACTGGGAATCCTTTGTTATTAACCTACCGAACACGATCGTAAATGATTTAGAAATTAATTTAGGTGATGAATCAATTACAGCAGCAACATACGGACGTGGAGTTTGGAGATCACCAATACCTATTCAAGCTTTACCTATTGACTTAAAATTATTGACAATAAATAGCCCAAATAACATTGATATTAATTGTACTGCAATTACTCCAGAAATCAATGTTAAAAACAATGGCGCAAACACGATAAATTCAATAAATATAACTTATAGTGTAGATGCTGTACCTTCTGTATACAACTGGACAGGAACGCTATTAGCTACTGAAGAAACTATCATAACTTTACCAACATTAAGTGTTACAAGAGATAGTCATGTTTTAGATATAAACGCAACAGTTACTGGGGATGGGAATACTTTAAACAATGATTCCAGTTTAACATTTATTTATAACGACAGTGGTACGGTTAATATTACTAATACTTTTGAATTAACTACTGATCAGTTAGTTACGGATAATACATTATGGGAAAGAGGTGTTCCCTCGGATGCTTTATTAAACAGTGCCTCTTCAGGAACACAAGTATATGGTACTGATTTAAATGCAAATCATCCTGATAATACTAAAGCACATTTAATTTCACAATGTTTTGATTTAACCGAATTAACCAATCCTGTATTGCGATTTGACATGGCATTTGATTTGGAAGAAAATTGGGATATCGCTTATACTGAATATTCAATTGACCAAGGTCAAAATTGGACTGTTTTAGGTACAATTAACAGTCAACCTTTATGGTACAATAGTGATAGAACTAATGCCAGCTCCGGACCTGCTGATGATTGTCAGAATTGTCCAGGTGCGCAATGGACTGGAGAAGGAGAAGACACACATACTTCTGGTGGTAATAATGCCACAATGAGAGAGTATGCATATGACTTTACAATAAATGCTGGTTTAGGTGAAACTGATTTAACTGGAGAGACAAATATTTTGTTTAGAATAGTATTTCACTCTGATGGAGGAGTTAACGAAGAAGGTGTAATTATTGATGATTTTGTTATTGACGGTACATTAGGTGTTGAAGATCTTGAAATTGGAGACTTTATGTTATACCCAAACCCATCAACAGGAATTTTTAATATTGTTTTCAAAGAAGGAACTACAAAACTTAATTTTAACGTATTTGATGTCACTGGTAAAATTGTTTATTCAAAACAAACAAGCCAGTTTTCAAATGAATATCAGTTGAATTTAAATCAACTTTCTTCAGGAATCTACTTTTTAGAAGTAGAAAACGACACTAAAAAAATAACTAAGAAACTAATTATAAAATAACTTCTATTTTATTTAAGTAAAATACAAAATGGGCTTCCTGAAAAGGTAGCCCATTTTTCGTTTAAAACGAAAGTACGATACTCCTAAAAATAGTTATATTTACAATTATGATATCATTAGCAACTTTTCAACTTAACAATACCGAATACTCTATTGATTTATCAAAACCCTTAGATATTTCAATCCCATTAAAAACGGGAAAAGATAATCCAAATGCTTGGTATATCGACCCACCTAAAATTGAACCAGTAATTATAGGGAATTGGGTTGGAAATGTAAAACAGGGAGCCTCAACAAATTTTAACAACATCGCATTTAACCCACACGCTCATGGTACACATACCGAATGCGTAGGTCATATTACTGAAGAATTCTTCAGTATTAACGATTGTTTAAAGACCTTCTTTTTCACTGCAGAAGTAATCAGTGTTCGCCCAGAAAAACATAAAGAAGACTTCGTTATTACAAAACAACAATTGAAAGAAAAATTACTACGTAAACCAGAAGCAATTGTAATACGAACCATACCCAATACTTCAAATAAATTAACAAAACAATACTCGCACACCAATCCTCCTTATTTAGAAGAGGAAGCAACAATATATTTAAAAGACTTAGGAATTAAACATTTACTCATTGACCAACCAAGTGTGGATAAAGAAGAAGATGGAGGCGCATTAGTATCTCATAATGCTTTTTGGGACACAAGTAATAGGATACGATTTGATGCTACTATTACAGAGTTTATTTACGTCCCTGAGCATATTGAAGATGGGTTATATGTTTTAAACCTACAAATAGCTTCATTCCACAATGATGCATCCCCAAGTAAACCTATATTATATAAAATAAACTAATATGGATGTAATTTTCGGAATCATCATCGGAGCATTTTTATCCTATTTTGGGGTTGAATTCTTTAAAAGAAAATCAAGAAGATCTATTACAGAAAAGCAATCTGTAATATTACTAGAAAAAATTAAAAACGTCTGTAAGCTAGTTACTGTAGAAGGCGAATTCTCTGAAGTATATCATTACGAAAATGTAAAAGAACGCTTTATGAGTTTAATTACCAGTAAAAAGAAAGCTATTTTATTGGTGAATGCGAAAGCACAAATTGGGTATGATTTATCTAAAATTAAATTAACAGCCAACCCCAATTCAAAAACAATATTCATAACTGATTTCCCTCAAGCCGAAATACTTACTATTGAAACTGACTTGAAATATTATGATAAATCAGATGGTTTCTTTAATAAATTTGAAGCTGAGGATTTAACTGTTTTAAACAAGGAAGCCAAACAATTTATTATTGACAAGATACCTGAAAGTGGACTTATAGAAACTGCTAACAAAGAACTTCTAGAAGCCATAGAAATCATTACTAATATTGTAGAAACAATTGATTGGAAAATAGATCATACTGCATTAAATAAAGCTCCTAATCAAAAGCTTGTTGAAAAAAGTTAAGCAAACAATCAATACCCTAGGTGTAAGCATACTAAATATAAATAAATTAACTAATAATAGTCATAGTTCGAGGCAAGCCTCGGTGAATTAAACCCACTGGTGGGATTAAAATACATTTCAAATGAACATTGAACAGTTTAGAGATTTTTGTTTGCAAAAAAAAGGAGTCACTGAGTCATTTCCTTTTGATCAAGATACACTTGTGTTTAAAGTTGCTGGAAAAATGTTTGCGCTAACATCATTGAAAGACTGGGAAGAAGGTATACAATTTATAAACCTAAAATGTGACCCAGAATATGCAATTGAATTAAGAACAACTTATGAAAGTATTGACCCTGGATATCATATGAGTAAAAAGCATTGGAATTCCGTAAGAATATACAAAGGAGAATTACCCTATGAACTAATTTCTCAGTTGATCACACATTCATATGAATTAGTGGTAAAAAGTCTTACTAAAAAACAAAAAGAAGCACTGTTTTTGTTATAATTCCTTAACAAATATCACTTCCTCCTCATCAAATTATCACATTTCACTCATATTTTCCCTGCAATAGTCAACAAAAATCAGTTTATCTGTAATTAATTTGTTATTTTTAGAATCCCAATAATTTTATATAACCTACTTAATTATGAGAATAAAATACCCGTTTTTATTTTTCTTAGTGCTATTTGCATTAAAAACAAATGCCCAAAACATTCAATCTATTATCAATCAAACCAGTCTTGCAAATGTCACACTTTACGTAAATGAATTATCTGGTGAAGTGCCTACTATTGTTGGAGGAAATACTGTAACTATTACGCATCGAGTCAGTAATAATGATAATAATTTAGCAGCTGATTACATTAAAGAGAAGCTTACAGGTTTTGGACTTGCCATTACTGATCAAGTTTATACACCAGGAGCAACAGGTGGTCGTAATATAATTGCTACACAAACCGGAGTTACAAACCCTAATAATATTTATGTTATCAGCGCACATTATGATTCTACTCATGATCATGGTGCTGATGATAATGCTAGTGGTACTGCGGCTATTATTGAATTAGCACGGATACTATCACAATACTGTACTGACAACACTATAATATATGCCTTATGGGATCAAGAAGAAACCGGATTGAATGGTAGCGCTTATTATGCGCAACAGGCCCAAACGAATGGCGATAATATCCTTGGAGTATTTAATATCGATATGATGGGATACGATGGTAATGATGACAAACATTTTGATATTGATGTGCGTCCAATTGCCAACTCTATCGCTATGAAAGATCAAATAATTAGCGTTCTAAATACTACTAGTTATGGAATTGATTTAATAGTTAATGTTGTAAATCCTGGTTCACCAGATAGTGATCATTCATCATTTTGGAATCAAGGATATTCAGCTATCCTTTTTGGTGAAAACTGGAAAACTAATGATATCACTACTGGTTATCATAGTAATAATGATAGGATAGGATTATTTAATATGCCTTACTACCATAACATGTGTAAACTCGTAGTTGCCTATATAACAACAGTAGCTAGCCCAGTTTTTATTGACAAAACGGTTACTCAAAATACCACTACATTAACATCCAATCAAACTGGAGCAACGTATCAATGGGTAGATTGTAATAACAGCAACGCACCTATTACAGGAGAAACAAATCAAACTTTCACACCAACAATAACAGGAAGCTACGCTGTTGAGATAACTAAAAATAATTGCACAAAAACAAGTGGCTGTACATCTTTTAATGTATTAGGAATCGGTGACTTTCAGTTAAAAAACATAAGGATATTTCCTAACCCGGTAAAAGACAACATAACGCTTCTTGGTTTTGAAAACACCACTTCCGAATTAAACATCAACCTATTTTCTATTACAGGAAAAAAAATTTTCAAAAAGACACTTACAGCCTATAACCCTAAACTAAATCTAAAATCACTTTCAGCAGGAGTTTACTTATTGGATATCACCACTTCTGATGGTGCTAAGAAAGTTTTTAAAATTATTAAACAGTAACTTATTTAAAAGTTATTGTTTACCATTAATGCTTGTTGCTTTAAATTAAATATTTAAGGCAACAAGCGTTTTTATTAGAATGAACACCGTTTATTCATTTAAAATCTAATTTCGTAACTTTACAGACCGCTATTTGATTAAAAACCAGTACAATACCTCAATTCAACTTCTAAAAATAAATAGTAACTATACTAACTAACATTTTAGAATTATGAGAAAATCTAGTCGATTACTAGTCGCAGTAATTTTTACATTACTCCTAGGAAGCAGTTTTTTATCTGCTCAAGAAAAACAACCTCAACGCTATCTTGCCGTTACAACACTACACTGGAATATGGACATGGAAGACTTTTCCATGAAGGAATGGAAAGCTGTAGAAAAAGAGTTTACCGATAAAGTCACTGCAAAAAACGAATATGTATTAGCCACTAATTTTGGTATTCATTTTATGACTGCCGATAACACCGAATTGGTTTATGTACAGTTATTTAATTCATGGAATGACATTGACAAAGCAAGCAAACGTAATGGGGAATTAACAAAAGCGGCATGGCCAGATGAAGATAAACGAGAAGCATTTTTAAAAAAACGTGATTCCTATTATGAAGATTTTCATTCTGACGAAATTTACGCCACCATTTCAGGAGCGAAACCGTATATGGAAGAAGAAGACAAGGAAATGTTATTTTATGTTAGGAAAAGTCACTTAGCGTTCCCTGATGACGGTAATGAAAAAGAATTTAATGCACTAAGAAATCCTTTTATAAAAAACGTTATACATAAAAATCAATATATAAAAGGCTATTACCCATACGTACATGCTTGGGGAGCTGATAAAAGAGATTTTGTAGAAGTATTTGTAATTGAATCGTTAGACGCTTTAGATAAATCTTTTGAAGAAAACGCTAAACTGAATAAAGAGCGTTTTTCCGATGAAATAAAACAAAAAGATACAGGAAAAAAAATGGAAAAATACTTTACAGGATTTCATGCAGATTATGTTTATAAGTCAGTGCCAGGGATTTCTAAAAAAATGCCACCTCCTCCAACCCCTACTCCTAGCGAATAAAGAAAGTTTTATATAATAAAAAAGAGACTACCCATTCAGGTATTCTCTTTTTTATGTACAATTCAGGATGTCACAAATAGATATTATTCTAATCCTTTTTAACAATTTTCACCATAATATATGGACTTGTATTATTTTCTGATGTTTTAATGTCAAATATTTGCACTAGTTGACCTAAGGAAGCTCTAACTACCATTTTTTTTGCTTCCAGGGTTAATACGTTTCCTTTTATACTTTGGGTTGGGTTTTTAGGAAACTTAACTTTAAATGAAGTAATACCGTCATTTTCAGCGGTTAACATCATTTGTACTAATTCTGTTTTAGTTAACTCTACCGTACATTCATTACACGTTACTCCATTAATTTTAGCAATTACGCTGTCGGATTCAGAAGCCTTAGGCGCTTTAGGCGGAGGAGGTATGTTCGATTCCTTGTCATTTATTCCTTTAATTACTTTTGGTGATGGTGGCATTGGTGGAAAGCTAGGGAGTTTTTCAGCTTTCTTTTTTTGAGAAGGCGTCATTAATTTATACAAATACTCAATTCGGTTAACTTCTTTTAATTTAACAAGCATTCCTTTCTTAGGTTGTGTATTATATTTTTTAGCCAAGGAATTGTACTCAGTAACTTGCTGTGGTGTAGCTTTATTTTGTTGTACGGTTGTACTAAAACTAAAAAATAATAGCGCTAATACCGGAAGCAATACAAAACTGCGTAGCCAAATTTTCTTTTTTGATGTTTCTGTTTTCATAACTGTAAATCGTTTTTTGATTGATGAATAATTAATGGCATGTGCCAATTGTAATTGACTCGCGTTTGATGAATATGCAAGCAATGTTTGTTGATATGTTTTTGTGTTTGCTCCATGGTTTAAAACTGCCTGATCGGCTAAAAATTCATGGTTTAATTTAACTGATTTATTTAGTAAAAATAAAACCGGATTAAACCAAAATACTACCTGTAAAAACTCCAATAACAATACATCGACACTGTGTTTTTGACGTGCATGAGTTTCTTCATGAAGTATGACTTCTTTAGGAATCTGATGGGTTATAAACTTGTTTTTATTAAAAAATATAAAGTTGAAAAAAGTATGTGGTACAATATCCTCATTCAATAAAACAGACGTAGTTTTACCAGTTTTCTCTTTTGGGTTTCTTTTAATTTTCTTTAAAATCTCGTAGCTGTTTTTAATGAATTTTAATCCAAACAACAGTACTCCTAAACCATAAATACTCCATAATATTATTGGCAAATAATTCTGTTGTTCAGTTGCTGCTACAATTGGAAATTCAGTTGCAGTACTAGAAGCAATCATTGGCTGTATTTGCTCAACTACTTCTACATAATTAGTAAACGTCACCAATGGTATTATAAAAGACACTACTAGTATTGATAATAAATAAATACGTTTATATACATGCATGTTTTCTTTCTCTAAAAACAGCACATAGAAAAGATAAAACACCAATAAACACCCTCCAGATTTTAATAGATAATCAATCATAATTATTTCTTTTTTAGTTCCCCGTCAATAATTGATTTCAAATGCTCTAACTCTTCTTTACTTAAATTAGTTTCTTTCGTAAAAAAGGATGCAAATTGTGAAGCACTATCATTAAAGAAGTTTTTTATCAATCCGTTTACATGCTTAGAGAAGTATGCTTCTTTTTTAACCAACGGAAAATATTCTCGTGACTTGCCATGTAAATTATAGGCGATATATCCTTTATCTGACATTCTTTTTAGCAAAGTTGCTAATGTTGTTGTTGCTGGTTTTGGTTCAGGGTATTCTTCTAACAAATCTTTCATAAAAGCCTTTTCAAGCTTCCATAAATTATTCATTACTATTTCTTCAGTTTTTGATAATTTCATAATATTAATTATGTTTTGCTCTACAAATGTAGAAACAAAATTTTAATTCTACAAGTGTAGAGCAAAAAAATAGTGCGAAAAAAAATCCGCTCGGTAGAACGGATTTGATTTTATCTTATAAAAACTATTTACTTAATTCAGTAAAATATTTATAAAACAAAGGAATAGTTTCAATTCCTTTTAAGTAATTAAATACCCCAAAATGCTCATTTGGAGAATGTATTGCATCAGAATCCAATCCGAATCCCATTAGAATAGTCTTACTTTTTAGTTCTTCTTCAAACAAAGCAACGATAGGAATACTTCCTCCACTACGTTGAGGAATTGGCTTTTTACCAAAAGTATCATTGTACGCCATACTTGCTGCTTGATATCCTACACTATTTGTTGGTGTAACATAACCTTGGCCACCATGATGTGGAGTAACTTTAACAGTTACACCAGCTGGGGCAATACTTTCAAAATGCTTCGTAAATAGTTCAGTAATGTTTTCCCAATCTTGGTTAGGTACTAAACGCATGGATATTTTAGCATACGCTTTAGAAGCAATAACTGTTTTTGCTCCTTCACCAGTATATCCTCCCCAGATTCCGTTTACATCTAATGTTGGACGAATAGCGTTACGTTCATTAGTAGTATATCCTTCTTCTCCATAAACGGCATCAATATCCAATGCTTTTTTATAATTTTCTAAAGAAAAAGGAGCCTTTGCCATTTCATCACGTTCTTCACGAGACAGTTCTTCTACTCCGTCATAAAAACCAGGAATGGTAATATGGTTCTTTTCATCATGTAAAGAAGCAATCATTTTTGTCAACACATTAATAGGATTTGCGACAGCTCCACCATATAATCCTGAGTGTAAATCTCTATTTGGACCAGTTACTTCAACCTCAACATAACTCAATCCTCTTAATCCCGTTGTAATAGAAGGAATATCATTAGCAATCATTCCAGTATCAGAAATCAAAATAACATCGTTTTTTAACTTTTCTTGATTGTTCTTAACAAACACACCAAGGTTAACAGATCCAACTTCTTCTTCCCCTTCAATCATGAACTTCACATTACATGGCAATTGGTCTGTAGAAGTCATAAACTCTAAAGCTTTTACATGCATATACATTTGTCCCTTATCGTCACAAGCTCCACGAGCAAAAATTGCCCCTTCTGGATGTTTATCTGTTTTTTTTATTACAGGTTCAAATGGTCCGCTAGTCCATAATTCAATAGGATCAGCAGGTTGCACATCATAATGACCGTATACTAATATAGTTGGTAAAGCAGGATCAATAATTTTTTCTCCGTATACAATAGGATACCCATCTGTTTCACATATCTCAACAGCATCACACCCGGCCTTATCAAGACTTAGTTTTACTTGCTCTGCAGTTTTTACAACATCATTTGAAAATGCTGAATCAGCACTTACTGAAGGGATTTTTAATAGTTCTATAAGTTCGTTTAAAAAACGATCTTTATGTTCGTTTACGTAGTTTTTAATATTGTCCATTGCTCAGAATTTTAGTGCTTCAAAAGTACTAAAAATAGTATTCATATTTTTTTTAAGATTTTTATTTGATAATTACAAGGAATATGTATATTTGCAGTCCTTAATTGCGGGCGTGGTGGAATTGGTAGACACGCTAGATTTAGGATCTAGTGCCGCGAGGTGTGAGAGTTCGAGTCTCTCCGCCCGTACTTCATAAACCCTTGAAAACAGTAGTTTTCAAGGGTTTTTCAATAAAAAGCGTGTCAAAAGCGTGTCAAAAGCGTGTCAATTAGATTATTAAGATTTACGACTGATTATCAATCAGATGTAAAAAAAAAATGTCTAAACTTCAAAAAGCGAAAAAAGTAATATTTATAGATTACGTCCCCGCAGAATTACATGAGAATAATATCTGGACAATAGTTTACTATGTTCTAAATCCTTTTACTCAAACCCTTGAAAGAAAACGAAATAGGGTAAAACCACTTAAAAGCATAACCGAGCGCAGGAGACTTGCTAAAAGAATGATAGCAGAAATAAACAATAGGTTATTAAATGGTTGGAATCCTTTCTTAGAAAACCCAAAAACAAAGGAATTTACATTGCTTTTTGACGTGTTTAATTTATATATCAAGCACATTACTATAGAATACAATGATAAAAATTTGCGATTCGACACCTACAGAACATACAAAAGCAGAATTAAAATATTGATGGAGTATATTCAAGATAGAGAGCTTCACAAAATACTATGCTACAAATTTGACGACAGTATAATATCTGATTTCCTTGATTACTTACGTTATGAAAAAAATAATAGCGCAAGAACTAGAGACAATTACATGACTTTTATAAATACATTATGTTTGTGGATGGTGTCAAAAAAGTACCTAGCCGTAAATACTTGTGAAAGCTTCAAGAAAATTAACCGAAAAAGAAAGACTAGAATAATTATTCCTACTGAAGATCGGTTAAAAATATTTGAATACTATAAAACAACAAACATGAATTATTTAGTAATGTGTATGACTTGTTATTATTGTTTAGCTCGTAGGACAGAATTATCAAAAATAAAAGTAGGTGATGTTAATTTAAAAAACAGCACATTATATATTGTTGCAGATGATTCAAAAAGCAACAAATCTGCTCATGTTACAATACCAAACGAATTAAGCTTTTTACTTAAAAAGCATATATTAAATTCAAAAGATTCTGACTACCTATTTAGTGATGATAATTATGCACCAGGAGAGAAAAGATTTAAGCCAAATAAATCAACTAGCAATTGGAAGAGAATGAGAAGTAAAATAGGTCTCGCTTTTGAAATAAAATGGTATTCATTAAAAGATACTGGAATAACTGATTTAATAATTAAGGGAGTAGATTTAATTTCTGTTAGAGACCAAGCGAGGCACCAAAATATAAAACAGACTGACGAATATACCCCTAAAGGAATGAAAAAAGCTGACCCAAAAATCCAAAACAGCGGAGTGAAGTTTTAAAAAAATAAAAAATAGCAAGGATTTTCGGCTATTTTGTGTAATAGTGTAATTTTTACACGTAAACATACTGACACACAAAGGATTACATCGTTACATTTCACATTACACTATTTATACTGGGTGTAATTTCAACTTAAAAAGTGTAATTATGGGAAAGGCATAGAGGCTTACCAACATTAACCAACAGCTACTGTTGGTTAATGTTGGTAATACACTCCATAAAACAACAAAACCCTCTAATTACAAGGGTTTACGATGTACTAAAACAAAATATTATATCTGTTGGTTGTTGTTGGTTGACTGTTGGTTGACTGTTGGTAGTATGTATAAAAAAAAAAGAAACTTATACATGACAAAATAACGTGTATAGGATAATAGGTTTTTTTATACACAACAAAATAACGTGTATAAAAGTATTAGTCTTATTATACATAACCAAGAGTACATGTATAATATTTGTGTTTTTTTATACACGACAACGTATACATGTATAGAAATATAGTATATTTATACACGATAATGATATTCATTAAAAAAAAGAAACAATGACGCAGGAATTTAAAGTGCCTTTACTACCTCCAGTTGTTGACTGTGAGACCATAAATATACTCAAAGCCTTAAATAAGGCAAGTAGAGCATTAGGAGAATTAAAAGGAGAAGTATCTAAAATACCTAATTCACAAATATTAATAGATACTCTCTCTCTACAAGAAGCAAAAGACAGTAATGAAGTTGAGAATATAGTAACAACAGATGATGATATTTATAAAGCATCTGTGGATGACGACATATCATCTATTACTGCAAAAGAGGCCGTTAATTACGCTAGTGCTTTAAAAAGTGGTTGGGATAGCATCAAACAAAAAAAAATATTTACAATTAATGATATCATAAATACACAGAGTTTAATATCTCCAGGGCATCCTGTAAGAAAAACACCAGGAACAAATTTGAAAAACCCAAGAACTGGAGAAATTGTTTATACTCCACCTCAAGAACATGATGAGATTATAAGGTTGTTTGGTAATTTAGAAAAATATATTAATGACCCTGATTTTCATGATATCGATAGCCTTATTAAAATGCCTATAATTCATTATCAATTTGAAAGTATTCATCCATTTTATGATGGAAATGGTAGGACTGGTAGATTGATAAACATGCTTTATTTAGTGCAACAAAATTTGTTAGATATACCAGTGTTGTATTTAAGTAGCTATATAATAAGGAATAAGAGTGATTATTATAGACTTCTTCAAGAGGTCCGTACAAAAGGATCCTGGGAAGAATGGATTATTTGGATGCTTAATGGTGTTGAGCAAACAGCTAAAGAAACTATTATTGTTGTAAATAAGATTAAGGAACTAATGAATAGTTACAAAGCAACTATTCGTGAAGAATTTAGTTTTTATAGTCATGATTTAATTAATATAATATTCAAGCATCCATATACTAAAATTGATTTTGTTGAGCGAGAATTAAATGTCCACAGACATACCGCTAGTAGTTATTTAAATCAACTTAGTGAGTCAGGGTTGTTATACAAACATAGGATAGGTAAAAGCTACTATTATATAAACACCCCTTTATTAAAAATATTAAAGGAAAGATAATTTCTTTAATAGAGACTTTATCGTAAGTGGGTTTTTTATATACCAACAATGACCAACAAAGTACTGTTGGTCATTGTTGGTTATTGTTGGTTTGCTGTTGGTAATACACTCCACAAAACAACAAAACCCTCTAATTACAAGGGTGTACGGTGTACTAAAACAAAAGTTTCTATCTGTTGGTTGCTGTTGGTAATTCTAAAAATCTTCTTTAGAATATCCTTTTGGCACTCCCCAAACACTCATGAGAGCTTTGAATTGTTGTTCTGTAAGCCTTTTTTCTTCGTCAGGTAAATTACAAGCTACTTCAAACATGTGTTTCCGTAGTTTTTTGGTATTCCTCCTAAAATAGAGTGTGTTTATGTCTTTTAAAGTTGGGGTACATAATAGAATCTTCTTTTCTTGAACTTGTGTACTAAGCGCCATATTAATAGCTTTCTCTATCATTATATAATCTCTATCATAATGCCATTGGTTTTCTGAATAATCATCATGAGATTCTCTTAGCACATTTATTATTATTTCATTAGTATGTTCCATGGCTGTTGGTTGTTGTTGGTTGATTGTTGGCTTGGCTATCAAAAGAAAACTAAAACACCCATAAACAAAGGGATTAAACACATATTTACTTTGCACCAACACTGTTGGTTACTGTTGGTTCGTTGTTGGTGATGTTATTCAAATCATAAAAATACTGTTGCATTTCTTTGATTTTATCATATACACCTATTGCTGTTTTGTTGGTGTCTAATGGGTAAATTTGTTTTCCTATTTTTTCAGAAGCGGTATTTGTTATTACCCCTATTTTATAACGCTCTGTTGGTGGTTCAAGTCTAATAGGGTATATCTTTATTTCATTTCGAATACACCAAGTTCTATGTAGTTCCTCTGTATTCATATTTAAAAAGGTAAATCATCCGAATTAGTATTAATATTATCTTTCCCAAAATGAAGCTCTCTAGCTTTTATTTGTTCTTCAGTAAAGTCAACTTCTATATAAAAAACCTCTTGAGTTTTATTGTCAATAGTCATGTTTTTACGTTGCTTTCCCTCGCTATTAACGGCTATTTTCTCAATAGGGTTAAATTTATGCTCCTTAAGGTCACACCATGCTTTTAAGCTCTTTTTGAACTTATTTGCATTTACAGGGTACTTACCAATAGCTTCTTTATAATTAGTGTACATATAAGGTCGGGAGGTGTATGTATTTAACTTATCCGACAAAACATTGAAATAATTGTCCGCCCATTCAGAAAAATTCTCTCCAGCAACACGTAATAAATTACGCTTTACAACATTTTCCATAGGTGGTTCTATTTTTTCCTTTTGACCTAAATAAAATTGAATACATTGCGCTACAAAATTGTAAAAATCGTTCCAATCCTCTTTCGAAAAGTCATCAAATAGCAAACCATCAAAATCATCTGAAACCTTTCTATGTTCTAAATATTCACCATTAGTATTATAGTGATAATAGTCAGAAAACACCGTAAATAACAACCTACGCATAGTACTACCACTTAAATCTTTTAATTGAAAATTTGAGGTTGCTACAATCTTTGGGCTATCAATAAAAGGAAGCTCAAAACTTGACTGATATAAAGGGCGAATAGTCATTGAACCAGTTACACCCGAATAAAACATATCGAGCTTAAAAAAGAACCCAGCATCGTCAATAATTATAGCATCCGTTTTTTTACTTACACGACCTAAGTTGTGCTTATCCTCTAAGACTTCTTTTTTTCTTCCCTCCAAATACGTAACTGTTTTATATACTTTTTGTACCGCATCATTCCACATTATGGATTTACCACTACCTCCGTTACTGTCTTCTACATCACTAATTCTATTATCCATACCAAAACAGAAATAGGAATTGTCTTTTGACTTATGACGATGTAAGAAATATCCAAAAGCATAAATTTTATTTACTAAATGTTGTTGTTGTTCCTGTTTTTGTTCTGCTGATAGATTAGCTCCTTTTATGTTAAATTGATTAACCTTAAAGTATTTGTTTTTAGCTTTTAAATCATCCTTAAAAGGTTTTTCTAAATCATCCCTCCAATGCACTCGAGAGGTGTTAATCATATAATTAAAAAACTTATTATCAGTTTTCAGCACATCAATTGTGCATTTTACGGGGTCTTTAGTATTCTCTTTTGGTAAAACATTTATCTTAAAATGAGGTTCCTGTATTTTTACACTATGCTCCAATATTTTATCCTCCCAAACCATTTTTTTGGTGTCTGCAGTATCAATTTTTACAATGTCATTAGGAGTTATTTTCCATGAGCAATTTTCAAAAAACATATGTTGACTGTCCTTTGTGGCATCTTTAAAATCAAGGTCTATTGATTCTAATTGACTTAACTGTTTTTCTGATAATTTAGTAGTATCAAAAATTAAATTTCGTAAATCTGTTGGCTTGTTGGTTTGTAGTAAGAACTTATTTATATAGTCTTTCATTTCAACATGAGTAACCTTTTTAACTACGTTATCCGTGATTTTTATAAAAGAAAAACCATCTTTAGCCGTTAGATCATCTATTTTATAAAACCCTTGATGTTTTAAGTAATGAAAGGCGTGAGCACTATTAAACTTGTATTTCCAAGTGTCTTTTACTTTGTATGAATCCCAAAATTGAAAAGGCAAAGCAGATTTAACCAGGTTATTAAATTGTGTGTTAATTTGTTCCGGTTCATTCTTACGATAATACTTATTTATATAGTCTTTTGCATCCTTGCAAAAATTACCTCTATCGTCTTTTAATAACCTTAGTTTTTCAGGTAACCAAATGTGTTTTATATCTAAAAATTTGTTGCCTAATTTAACAGCTTGTTTTATTCCCGCTTCATCAATATCAGGTAAGTAACATATATTTTTAGCATCCTTTTTTAAACCTTGATACTCTTTCCAATTTAATTGCTCACTTTCACTATTGAACCAAATAACGGTATTATCAGGGTTTAAACTAGAAACATTTAAGCCATCAGAACCACCTGAAGCAACTATAACATTGTCAAGCTTAATATCCTCAGGTTTCTTTTTTTCATCGTCGTTATTATTGCGCTTATCAAGTACGCGTTGTTGTATCAAATCCAATCCAAAAATGAATCGAATTGGTTTTTTACCAAAGAATCTAAAACGAGGTGCTTTATCTTCTTTTGATGCGAAAGGCTCATAAATTTTATGCCATGACCCATTGTCAAAACCATAAATTGGATAGTTCTCTGTTGGTTTTTTGGTTAACTGGGTTAGTACTCCTGTTGTTTTATGTACAAAATAAGTGACTACCTCTTCAATGTACTTGAAATTGTACCTATCACAATCCGTTTGTGTAACGTGTACGCCAATGCTTTTTAATGCTTTTTCGGGGATTTCATCAGTATATATAATTTTATAGTCGGTTACTTTTGCTGTTGTTGGTGCTGTTGTAAATTCTACTGTTGGTTTGTGATTAGGTGGTGTATAGTCTGCAATATTGTAGTATAACGCCAATTTTTGACAAGCTTCCGAGAAATCAATCCCCTCCTCTTTCATGGTTAAATCAATAGGGTTTAGCGTTCCATTATCCCCCCAATCCTTAATGCACCAACAGTTTTGCTTTTTAGAAAACCAAAGGTTTGCCGAGGCTGTTTTATCACCATCCCTAACCTTAAAATGACGATTAGTACCTACTACCTCGGAAGCCTTTGGAAAGTAACTTAAAATGATATCCAGTCCTTTATCAGAAACATCAAATATTTTTGATTTATCGTAAGCGTATGACATTTTTTTGGTGTTATAGTAACCAACAGTTTGTTTGCTGTTGGTCGTTGTTGGTGATTATTGGTTACTGTTGGTTACTGTTGGCTTATTTCTTAAATAACCTTTCTCTTTGTTTTTTTAAATCGAGCCTTTCTTTTAAACGTATTTCGTAGAGTTCTAAGATTTTCTTTAATATAACATCGTTTTCAACCGCTCCAGTTAAGATGTTTCTTATATGAGATTCAGAAAATGGTTTTCCTTTTGAGTTGGTAATGTTTTTCTGAATTAAATAATCAAATATTTTTTTTGCATATCCAACACCAATAGTCTTTTTGATTAATTGTCGGTTTTCTGCTGAAATACATATTTTCATTATCTTGCGTTTTATTGTTTTTAATTATGTTTTATTACAACAAGGACAAATATATACTCAATTTGAATACAAAACAAACCACACTGTACTCACAACGAGTTCGTGATTATACTCAAAAACACGAATTAGACACAATAATATTATTTCTGAAATGATTTTTGTTTATGTTTGTACTCAAATACGATAAACACGAATAAAAACTAAGGAATAAAAAAAAGTTAAAATATTTTGATTTTTTTCGAAAAAAGGGAATTATGAAAGATGATATTGACAGAAAACACATTTTAAACGAAATAAAATCAACTTATAAGTTTAAAAAAGACTCTGAATTTGCAAGATTTTTAGGAATAAAACCTCAAACTTTAGCTTCTTGGCACTCAAGAAACACCTTTGATATTGATTTATTATATGCAAAATGTCCAAATATTAATGCCGATTGGTTGTTATCAGGTAAAGGAGAAAAGTCTAAGCTTGTTAAAAATACAGAATCAGGAGTTAAATATATTGAAGAGTTAGAGTCATATAAAAGACAATTAGCAATTTGTGAAGAAAACACAAATATATACCGAGAAAGAGCAAGTAATCTTGATCATAAAAATAAGGCTCTACAACAAAAACTAAACCATATGAGTAATATTATTGAGAATAACGGATATGTTTTCGATGATGATTTTCAAGATTATTAAACCAACAATAATTATAGTTAATATTAAAAACCACTCTTTCAAGTGGTTTTTAATATTGTTATCCCTAATCTTCTAATAGTTTTTCTATCCCCTCAATTTCAGAGGCTAGATCAAACTTATTTGCTAAAGCTGAAAGGTGTTTGATTATATATCCAAAATCATCTATTTTTCGCGAATCATCATGAGCATATCCTAATTCTTCAATTGCTCTTAACAGATAATGTTTAGTGTAAATTAATTCGTAATAGTCTTCAATACGTATTTCCATTACGTTTTTACCGAACTCATCCTTTTTTAAAGTGTCACAATACACTTTTTTAAAGTTTTTTAATTTTTCTGTGTTGTTTTTCTCGTTGTTTGTCGTCATAACTATTGAGTTTAAAAACACCTACAAGTGGTGACGACAAACAACGAAACGAAGTAAGTGAGGAACTTTCATCCTTGCTCTTGTAGGCTTTATTATTAGTAAAATGTGTTTTTGAAATCAAAGTTTCATTATTGTCGTCAAGCCAAAAATACAATAATTATTTTAATTGAGCTTGTTTTTGTAAATTTGTGTTAGTGAACGCTACAACATCAGATTTACCTGTGACTTCTGACGTAGGTTCATTTTTAATAAGCTAACGCTACAACAGCAGACTGACTTGTGCTTTCTACAGTAGGTTAGCTTATTATTATTTAGACATTATTGCTTTGACTGAAGCATTCCTTAAAACTAAAAAGACAGCCATTGCTGACTGTCTCTTCATGTTTTAAAATTAATCTTACTTAGTAGTAGTTATAATATCTTTTGATGTACCAGTATATTGCATCCTCCAACAGTAGTTAACCTTATTTTCACTATCTAATAAGTATATTAAATTAGAACTTAAAAATTTATGCAAGTCACAAGGATCTAATTTTGATAAATCTTTGTAAGTATAGATCTTTTTGTGCTTAACGTCAATTTCTTTTTTAAACTTGTCTAAACTTAATGTTTCAAAACCTGGGCTAATTATTTGAAAATTATATGTATCAAATTTAAAACTGGTATCAATACTTTTTATATTTAGATGTATATTATATACGTTTTCCTGTAAAACATTAATATTTATATTATCATCCTTAAGAATAAATACTGAATCACTATTATTCTGTCCATAAATATTAATGCAAAATAACATTAATAAAACTATAATTTTTTTAACAACCATTATGAGTGTATTTTGTGTTTGCTACTGTTTGTACATATACTTTTTTTGCTAATTCTGATGGGATACTAGAAATAGAACTAATATACTCAGATGTGTTTTCTAATCCAATCCAGCTCATATACTCCATCAAATCATTTAAAGTATACGGTCCTCCAATGATACTCGGGTCAGAATTTACATTAGTTAAAAAGTCATTAGTAATAGAATCATTTAAATATCCATGTATTTGTAACAAATTTTGTACCATATTATCTCTATAATTCAGAACATTAAATAAATCGTGATTCCACGTACCAGTGATTCCACTTGAGAAATATTGATTAATTAATTCTTGATATATTGCTTCATGAGTGTTATAAAAAGTAGTAGGGTTGGAATTAAAAGAAAATTGAGCTTGACCAGATACGTATGTAATTGAATTTATTAACCCTAATCTATAACATCTTTCTATTAATTCAGCATGAATAGTTTCATGAATCAATGTTAAGGCAATTTCAATTGCTGACAAACCACTCATTGTTGATGAATCTAAAATTATTTTATAATTAGATTGACCTGTAAGGTTTGTAGGGTCACTTATAAAGGGTTGTGTTATTGCATCTTCTCCTCCTGGTATAGTTCCTATTGAAAACTGTATGTGTGCATTTTTAGAGCTTTCAAAAAAATTATTAGTTATTTCTTTAAAGACAGAGCTTCCAGATGCTAACTTTAATTTTTCATAAATACAGTTAACCTTAGCGTTATTTGAAAAAGTAGGGTGTAAAATAATCTCATCCACAAAATCAACTTTACCATCATCAATACCATCTTTATCTAATGCTTCAAAAGCTAATTGAGCAAAAGCTGAATCACCTCCATCTGTTAAGTAATTTTCTAGTCTTAATTTAGTGATAGTTTGGTCTGAGTGATTTAACCAACAAATTTCATCTTCAGTTAATACTAGGTATGATAGAGGCTCAGCTAATGTAGGATTGCAATCTTCAATTTCATTACAAAGTATATCCCTAGAATCACAATCAACGATTATAATAGAATCATCAGAACCTCCATCATTTAGGTTTGGATCTCCTCCTGTAGGGTCTCCTCCTGTAGGGTCTCCTCCACCTCCATCAGGAATATTACATGTAATTAATGTCGTATGTGTAAATCCTTCAGTTGCTGCACATCCTGGAACATCACTATGTGGGCAAGGCTCTCCATATGAATGATTTAGAGTCCCACAACATGGTTCTCCAGCAATTTCTGTACTCTCATACCAACAATCATTATCAAAGTATATTTTTTCAAATGTATTTTGTGAAAATGTACCATTTTCTAATAGCAAAAAATTAATTTTACCCTCTAAATCAACAAAATCTTTATTGTAGATCATTTCTATTTCCTCTTCACTTATCTCATAATGAATTAAATAATCTTTATATGTTCCATCAGGCTGCAAAGAAATTAAAATATTCTCTAAACCTGCTCCGATAGGAGTATTTACAACAGGAAATGTATACGAATGATAGTCATAATCTCTAGTTGTGTCTGTATATAAAATTGCGTAATCAGTTTCAATTTCTATACCTGTTACTTCGTCAAGAACTGTCCTGCTAAGTGTTTTTCTTGATGTTTTTGTTGTACTTATTTGAGTAAGCTTGTCTACAATTTTACTATTAGATTGTATTTCTTCCTTTGAAATTTTAATCACACTAATAGGTCGCAATGTTAGAGTTTCATTTTTTTGATTTGATATCTCATCATCCTTTTGACAACTTACGAGTGTTAAAGAAATTCCTAAAAGGAACACTCCGAGTTTTACATAGTTTTTAAATGCTTTCTTCATAGTTAATTTAGGTTAAGTGTTTGTTAGTTATCTGTGTTTTCCTTCTACAAACCTACCTACTCTTTCATGAAAATACTACTCATAATGAGTGTACTATACTTTTGATTGAGTAAACTAAGTATTGTAATTAGCAAACACCATATTACAACGCAAAACTAGAGTAATTATTATAAATTAAAGTTCATGTAATTTGGGTATTTTATGCTCATCATAATTAGTGATAATACAACTACTAGTTCCTGTTTACTTATTTATGTTACCCATTATTTGAGATTATTATTCAATATCTAATCACTCAATTTCATTTTCACAACCTTTGCTTAATATCCACAAAAATCAACCTTATGCTTCAAAAACAATAAAAAAGCAGTTTTTTTATGCTCAAAAGTGTAATTTTCTGTAATGTGTAATGGAAGTGTAATGAAAAGTGTAATTCTTGAAACCCTTACAAACACTAGGTTCTCTCTACTTTATTACACTATTACACTTTTTTCTTAATTATAGTAATAAAAAAAAATAAAAAGAATATATAATAAAGGGAAACACAATTTTTGTACTATTGCTTAGCTGTTGGTTAAAACCCACAATTAGCCTAAATCATTACATAGTTATTTTTTTATTATGATAATATTTTAGGGGGTGTGGGGGCAAACATATAGAAGGAAAATAGGCTTTTAAAAAAAGTTCCCTATAAAGAGCCGAAGCGAATAGAATATAAGGTGTAAAATCTAAGGATTTTACGGATTACATTTTATAAACAACATAAGTGATATTAAGCTATAAAAGAGCGCTAGAATAGGCTTATTTGAATTTTTACTAATGTAGTTAATCGAGAGATTGTTTATAAAGCCTATAATAATACACAATTCAAGAGATTGGAGCGTGTCAAAAACGAGTCAAACAGTAGGTGAATTTAAGAATTTTGATAAAATGTAATTCTTAATAATCAGATAGATAGGGTTTTATAGGGGTTAGCGTAGAGTTCGAGTCTCTCCGCCCGTACTTTGTAAACCCTTGAAAACATTAGTTTTCAAGGGTTTTTAATTTACACCTGTTTTTCAATTAGAAGGCATTATAGTGTATTTCTGAAGCGTTTTTAAGTGTTCTCTGTATTTTTCTATATCTCCATTAATCACAAACCGTTTTTTTCCGGATGATATTGAAGCTCCTATAGGTACACCAAGTAAGCCTAGAGTAACTCCATAAGCAGCTGCATTTGATTCTTTTGTATGAAAAAACTGATCTTTTTCTGAATATCCTAGTATAGCACCAACTCCTATACCTGTAACAGCACCAATTAATATGCCTCTTCCTACTTTTCCTTTTCTTCTAATTTTTATTTTTTTAATATTACGCGGGTCGATAGCATTGACACTATACACCCCGGAAATTTTGTATTTCACTTTTATAAAATCTTCATCAGCAAAGTACAGTATCCCATTTATGCGATTTGGTTTAGAACCATCTATCATTGTTACCCAAGCCTTATATACCTTTATTTTTTTATTCTTCCTTTGTGCTTGTATCTCTGTAGTATAGCATAAAAGCAAACAAAGTATGATGATTATTTTTTTCATAATTTAATTAATTAGAAATTATAAAAGTATTCAACTAAAAACCTAGTTGTTTATTTGGAGTGAATATATAGTAGATGAAGAATAAAAAACTATTACGGGGAGTAATACAAAGTTACAACATAGTTAAACAAAACCATATAACCCACTATATATAAACCATATACGAACTACTTATTTCATTTTCTTGTAGCTTTAAATTATTTAATATTTTTTAAAATTGTAATAAATTGAAAGGAATCATCTCTCTCTGTTTATACTTTATAAAGAATTGAAGCATTTTTAAGCCTTGACTCTTTTTTTATGCCCTAAATATTCGTATTTTTAAACTAATATGTATATTTGCAGAAAATTCTTAAAAAAGAACGAATGTCTATTAAAGATTTATACTCAAGCGGATTTGTTGAAAGAAACCAAGGTCATTTTGCTGCCATAGTTCGTGTAGCGTTAAGTGATGGTGAAATTGTTGCAGAAGAGAAATTATTTTTACAGCGTTTAGCAAAAAAACTAAACATTGGTGAAGTTGTATATGCTGAAATTTTAGAAGACCCAACAAATTATCCTATTAACCCTCCAACAACATACAATAGAAGGTTGGAACGTTTATTCGATTTAGTACGTATTGTATATGTTGATTTAGAGGTAGAAGATAAACAAATAGTAATGCTAGAACGTATTGCTGTAGGTTTAGGTTTTGCACCATCAAACGTTAGTTATATCGTTCAAAAAGCGCTTAATTTAGTTGCTGAACAAGAAATGGATGTACATGCATTTTCTGACGAAATCAAAAACATGAATAGATAAGTTTTACACTTCATATATCATAAAAAAAACCACGCTTATAGCGTGGTTTTTTTATGCAATTATTTCAACTCACCCTAACCCACAAAATCCTATTACGTGTGATTATTTTATTAAGTCAGAAATATTCCGTAACTTATTAGACCTAAATCTTTTACATAAATACATTTTCAATAAACTTACAATGTATCGTAATCGTATTTTCATTTATATCATACTTTTTATCCCATGTCTTTTACTAGGGCAGGTTAGCGGATGCCCAGAAGTGAAAATAACGGACATCAGTGAAAATGAATCGATATATATCAATTGTAATTCTCAAGATGGCTGCATTGACCTTGTTGCTAATTATCCTGAAACAGGAACACCAACAAGTTATGATATTGAATCTATTGAATATAACCCTGAATTCCCCTTTTCTGGATTAGCTAACCCAATAAGTGTAAATATTGATGATGTTTGGTCAGATCCAAAAGTAATTCTTCCCTTTAATTTTTGCTTTTACAACCAAGAATATTCCCAAGCAGTAGTGAGTTCAAACGGTGCAATTTCCTTTGACCTCAGTAACATTAACGATAATGGTAGCACGGACAACGCTGATGAATGTCCATGGGAGTTTAATTTAGGAATTCCTAATTCACAATTCCCAAGTACTGCGGAACCCAAAAAAATATTGAATGCCATTTACGGTGTTTTCCATGATATTGATCCTAGTGAAGGAGGGCAAATAGGTTGGGAAGTATTTGGCGATTTCCCTTGTAGAAGATTAGTGGTAAGTTACTATCAAGTGCCTTTATTCGATTGTGTTTCTATAAGCTCAACTTTCCAAATGGTCCTCTATGAATCAACCAATATCATTGAAGTATATATTGAAACCAAATCAACCTGTCCAAATTGGAATAATGGAAATAGTGTTTTAGGAATCCAAAATGCTACCGGGACACAAGGATTAACTGCTAATGGTCGAAATACAGGGAGTTGGACAACAGAAAACGAAGCTTGGAGAATAGTCCCTTCAGGACCATCAAACACACAGATTACATGGTATGATGTAAGTAATGGTAATCAAGTAATCTCTACCGAAAATCAAATTACAGTATGCCCAACTGAAGCTCATATTTATCGTGCAGAAGTACTGTATACATTATGTGATGGCAGTACAATTCTTTCTGTGGACACCGCAACAGTTGAATTTACTGATACCGTATTTTCACAACCTCCTATTGAACATATTGTTTGTGATAAAGACGGTGTTGTAGATGGCTTTACAACTATTGATTTATCTGTTTTTGACACTGTATTAATTACGGAACTAAATAGCATTAATCCCTATGTAATTAGTTATCACTTAACGCTACAAGATGCTATTGATAATATAGGACCAATTATTCCTGCAACTACTTTCATTAATAGTAATAATCCAGAAATTATTTTTGGAAGAATTGAAGACCTTAGTCTCAACTGTATTGTCATTAAAGAAATTGATATTATTGTTACAATAGGGCCACTTAGCTTTGATGCAAATGTTATTACACCCCCGTTTTCAGATTTTCATCAAATTCTAGCTACTGCAACTGGGATTGATGAATATTTATTCAGTTTAGATGATGGTGAATTTCAAACCAGTGGATTTTTTGACAATGTAAGTGCAGGAGTACATACAATTACCATTACTGATAGTAATTCCTGTTTTAAAGAAGTTATAGAACTGGTTATACTAGATTATCCCAAATTTTTTACTCCTAATGGCGATGGTATTAATGACTATTGGAGCATTAGTAACGTAGACGAATTGGTATTTGCTAACATTACTATTTTTAATCGGTTTGGAAAAGAACTCTTTCAGTTTGATCAAGACAGTAAAGGATGGGATGGCTTATATAAAGGAAAACCCTTACCTGCGGATGACTACTGGTTTAAAATTATTTACTCAGAAAAAATACCCAAAGGAGTGCAACGAGAGTTTATTGCTCATTTCTCTATAAATAGATAAAAGCCAGTTCTAGGAACTGGCTTTTATCTATTTAAATATAGTATTGTAATTACCCCACTAAATTGATAATCTTCCCAGGTACTATAATCACTTTTTTAGGTGTTCTACCATCCAATTGCTTTATAGTACGTTCATCAGCTAACACTGTTTTTTCTATATCATCCTTACTTAAATCTAATGGTAATTCAAGCATAAAGCGCATTTTACCATTAAAAGAAACAGGATAGTTTTTACTACTCTCTACCAAATGCTTTTCGTCAAATATTGGAAAAGCAGCTTCTGACACAGAATTAGCGCTCCCTAATTGCGCCCATAACTCTTCTGCAATATGTGGTGCATAAGGCGCCATTAATACCGCTAAGGGTTCTAAAATTTCTTTAGCAGTACACTTTTGAGCAGTTAACTCATTCACACAAATCATAAACGTAGATACTGAAGTGTTAAAAGAGAAATTCTCAATATCTTCAGATACCTTTTTAATGGTTTTATGTAAGGTCTTTAAATTGTCTTTTGTTGGTTCAGCTTCCGTAACTTTTAATCCGTTATCATCTACATACAATTTCCATAGTTTCTTTAAGAAATTATGGACTCCAGTAATACCAGCTGTATTCCAAGGTTTTGCTTGTTCTAAAGGTCCTAAGAACATTTCATACAGACGTAAAGTATCAGCTCCATAACGCTCACAGATTTCATCTGGGTTTACAACGTTATATTTAGACTTAGACATTTTTTCTACTTCACGCCCAACCTTGTAAACACCGTCTTCTAAAATAAATTCAGCGTCCTTATAATCTTGATTTAAAGGATGATTTCTAAATCCTTCAACATCTAATTCATCAGAAGCGTTTACTAAAGCAACATCTACGTGTTTTGGTGATATTGTAATTCCTTTATTCCCAACTACATCAACTTCAGAACCTGGAAAAGCTTCATTTAATGCTTTTACATATATCTCTTTTATTCTTGAAATTTCTTCAGCATCTCCATTATTAATCTTGTCACATATCGATTTTGATATAAAGAAGTTTGGCATTTTAGAGTCTAAAATATCAAAACCTTTATCTGGATCTGATACAGTCATCCATGAAAATCTATAAACAAAAGCAGACGTCCCCAAAATCATTCCTTGGTTGATCATCTTCTTGAAAGGCTCGTCTACTGATAAGAATCCTCTATCATGCAAGAACTTCGTCCAGAAACGAGAATACAATAAGTGTCCTGTAGCATGTTCAGAACCTCCTATGTATAAATCAACGTTCTGCCAGTAATCAAGCATTTCTTTAGAAGCAAATTCACTTTCATTTTGTGAATCCATGTATCTAAACAAATACCATGAACTTCCTGCCCATCCGGGCATAGTATTTAACTCTAGCGCAAAAACACTAGTGTTATTTATTTTATCATTACTTACAACTG
>Ga0209292_1000428_pt1 | contig 54822 bp, 47 predicted proteins | sample GOMGulsemesocosm_2_FD_184634 | JGI IMG/M metagenome (GOLD analysis project Ga0209292, IMG submission 184634) | Methane-oxidizing microbial communities from mesocosms in the Gulf of Mexico - GOM9C Gulf of Mexico (SPAdes) (version 2) | ecosystem: Environmental > Aquatic > Marine > Cold seeps... | reverse complement strand
TGTTTTTAGACCAAACATAAAGCGTGTCACAACATATCGCTTGATGATTTCATAACCTAGCGCGCACCCCATAAATGTAAGTATGATAAGTAAAATGGGTTCGAATATTGGGCCTAATTCAAACTTGGCTAACCACATGGCAAATACAATAATTAACGTTTGATGCAAAATATACCAGGGTAATACTGCATTATTCATATACGTTAGTATCGGGTGTTTCTTATTTAAATAAGCGCCTGCGAATCCCAATAAAGTAAGCAACCAAAACACTTTATTGCCTGACCAAATGACATTGATTAACAACTGAGTTTGCATTGATGCGCTACTATAATCAAAATCAAAAAACAAAGCTCTATTCGAGCGAATGACAATTAAACTATAGCTAGTTATCGCTAATACTAACCAAACCTTTCGTTTATTAATAAGGGTCTGCCATACATTAGGTGATTTAGCGAGTGCATAGCCCAACATAAATACAGTGAAATATAATGCGTGATTATACCAATCACCAACCAAGACAAAGGTGTCCTCTGGAAAATATTGAAGTAATACAATGTCGTAGAATAAAACTAAGGTAAAAGGTATAGCCAAAATTGTAAATGCTGATACGTTTTGAGAGATGTTTTGCCAAGGTATTATTACAAGTAGTGGTTTAATCGCTAAGTAAACCAAAGTGTAAGTGAATAGATAAAGTAAGTACCAAAGGTGATTATAAGTTATCAAACCTAACGATAGTCCAGTTCTGCTTGTTAGTAGTTGATGCTCCGAATACATAGTACTGTTTATATCTAAGTATAGTTTAAGAAATTCTAGATAACCCGCGGTATACCCCTCACTTTGTACTAACTCAAAATATACTTGAGGCGGAACAATGACCAACATACCAAAAAACAAAGGGATCACGACTCGAGTAAATCGTCTTTTTAATAATTCTGTACGACTGATTTTGGCTTCCACAAGTGATAAAGCAACACCCGAAATTAAGAATATCAACGGCATTCTCCATTGATTAACTAACAGCATAATGTTTTTTAAAAACTCACTGAGATAAGAACTTTTTACATGCCAGCCCCAGTCAGCAACATAAAACTGACCAATATGATAAAAAATCAATAACATAAAAGCTAATGTTCTTAGCCAATCGATATCATAACGTCTTGATTCTATATTTTTATACATGTTTCCTACTCTTAATTAAGCTTTTCAATGTATAAAATTGTAACTTTTAAATGGTATCTAAAGCGCTATAAAGGCTTAACTGCTGGTGTGTAGGGATAACTTCTGGTTTATAGGGATGAACGGTGATATATAGGGATAAGGAAATTTAACCAATATACCAATTAAACCAATGTCTCTATTATCTAAATTTGAAAAACAGCCAAAACTTTACGAACTATTGTTTATTTCCTGCTATCTACTGATTAATAATACTATCAGTGCAACGTCAATTTTAATGGAATCAAGCAGACAGGCTAATGGAATTTCCTTTCCTCTATGGCAACCTTTTGCATGGGAATACTCCAGTGCGTTAAGCTTAATATTATTAGTTCCATTGCTCTGTATTTTTTTAGAGAAAGTCCCACTCACGTGGTCATTCATTAAAAAAAACATTGCGTTTCACCTACTCGGTTCTATTGTTTTTTCATTAATCCACATATTCCTGATGGTTGTATTTCGTAAAGTTATTTACATCAGCCAAAACTTACATTATGAATTTGGTGAAATCCCTTTAGAGCTATTCTATGAATATCGAAAAGATATATGGGCATACTTTATTTTCATCATAATAATTTACAGTTTTCGATTTGTCACCAGCCGTATGATAGGTGAGGCTAAAATAATAACTGATGGAGTAAACAGCTCAAAATCACAAAAATTAGAACGACTCATCGTGAAGAAACTCGGCGAAGAATTTATCATTAAAGTAGAAGACATCGAATGGCTTGAATCGAGCGGGAATTATGTAAATTTACACATAAAAAATAGAATATACCCGACAAGATCTACGTTAAGCCATTTTATCGAACTGATTTCAGAACAGGGATTTTTTCGCATACATAGATCTTATGGCGTTAATTTGAAATTTGTAAAATCAATAAAACCGTTAACGACCGGTGATTGTGAGATTAAATTAGAAAGTGGAGAGGTGTTGAGCTTATCTCGTCGTTATAGAGATGAACTGAAAGCAAACTTTATGTAAATACTGCGTGAGGTATTAAACAAATACTACGCAATTTCGACCATTGTCTTTTGCTTGATAGACAGCTTTATCAGCTCGAGCAAAGAGACCATTAAAGTCTTTATCCTTCGGGTTAAATTGAGCAATACCAAAACTTGCGGTCACTTTTAAACCTTCTGGCTTTAATTGTTCTAAGGATTCTCGCATCGCTTCCGTTTTCTCTACAGCACTAATCAAAGGACAGTGTTCGTATATTATAACGAATTCTTCCCCACCAAAACGAGCGACAATATCGTCATTACGTAAATGACTTGAAAGTAGTTCTGCAACTTTTATGAGTACTAAATCCCCCATGGCATGGCCATGCTCGTCATTAAACGATTTAAAGAAGTCGATATCAACAACAACTAAACATAGATCAAATTTATTCCTTATCGAAGCACTAATTTTTTTCGCTACGTTATCTAATAAGTAGTGACGATTGTAAAGACCTGTGAGTTGGTCGGTCATGGCTAACTCTTCTAAACCTTGTCGCTGCACTTCGAGCTGCTTATAAAGGTGTTGGTTAAGAATTAAGTTATCAACACGTGCCAATAATTCTTCATTCATTATTGGCTTAGGAACATAATCATTAACACCCGCTTTAAATAGCGCCAGTTTTCGAGAAGTATCGTCAAAGCTGCTCATCGCTAGGATAGAAATTGGAATTGGGACTTGTTGTTTCTTCTCTCTTGCTCGAATATGTCGAACGACACCTGTGCCACTAATTTTTCCAGCGAGTACAATATCAGTCATGACTAAATCATAATCTGTCTTATCATAAAGTTTTATCGCTTCTTCACCTGTAATGATGTGGCTAACTTCATACCCATGTTCGTTTAATACACCAATTGTCCCCTTGGCAACAGTCAATGAATCTTCTACGTACAGTATTCTCCCGCCATACAGAAAATTGCTTTTTGTTTTTTTACTCAAACTGTCAACATAATTCGAGAAAGCAGGCATGTCGTTTTTATTAAAAATCTCAGTAACCCCTAATGCCATAAAAGATTCTGAGTCTTGTACATCTGAAACAGATAACATAACGATAGGTGTAGATTGAGTAGAAGGAGTTGCGCGCAATCTTGAACAAAATAGGCGACAATCACTGTTTTCTAATGTTTTAGCAACACAAATAAGCTGATACTTATGCTTATTGATTAAGGATAAAGCTTCTGTTTCACAACTCACGCTGTCAGTTTTAATTCCATGACTTTTAAGCGTCATATTGATTATAATTCTTGCTAATTTGGACGGGTCAACTACAAGCGCTTTCATAAATTTACATTGTTGAATAAATTTACTTAAATATTAGTCTATTGGTTATAAAATGCCAATCGTTTACAGGCAAGCCACATTGCATGTCGACAGTAAGGTTACACTCGCAATATATTTCCACATTGAGTCTATATAACCTTTATCTATTTCAAAGCTAAGCTGAATCGACTCTATGAATACAGAGTGCAAAGTGCAAAGTCTAAAATCCAATAATACTGACGGTATTTATATATCATTGTTATCAAATTCCCCCCACATCTCCTACAAGTCCGAAAGTTAAATATATAAACAGTTGCTAAAATGTGCAGTTGATATATAGTTGCACTATGCAACCATGTATTGATGAGATGATGTAACCAATGAGCACTATAAATAGAGAATATGAATTAAATGACGAAATGATCAATTCTATTCGTTTCGCTTCACGGACATTAGTCCGTAAATTTGGTTACATGAAAAAAAATATAGCGGGCACTAATTATTCTGCTTCAGCTGTTCATGCCATTATCGAAATAGGCGCTCAAGGGAAACTTTTAGGTAAAGAGCTTTCTGAGCGTCTAGATCTTGATAAGTCATCGGTGAGCCGTTTAGTTCAAAACTTGATAAAACACGGTGAGGTTGAAGAAAAAAAATCACATATAGATACAAGACAGAAGAATTTATTTCTTACGCAGCAAGGAGAAGTTACGTTAAAGGAAATAAATAGTTTTGCTAAAAATCAGGTGATCAATGCTATAGCTCCACTAAATGGGGCATCGCGTGACGTGATCATGCAAGGATTAAACTTATATTCTAAGGCGCTTGACCCAGAAATAAAGCCCATAGAGATCACAATTCATGAAGGCTATCGCCCAGGCCTTATCGGCGCTATATCCGGATATCATGGCAGTATTCATAGTCAGATAGCAGGTTTGGGAGCTATTTTTGAAGGTCTTGTCGCCACAGGTATGGCAGAGTTTATGCCACGAGCTGACAATAGTAGAAATAAAACATGGTATGCCGAACAAAACGGAAAAATTGTCGGCGGCATTACTATTGATGGAGAAGATCTAGGTAATAATGTAGCACACCTTCGTTGGTTTATAATTGACAACACGCTCCAATCAGTAGGCCTTGGAAGTAAACTAATTAAAATGACGATGGATTTTTGTGATAGCCAAGGGTTTAATGAAGTTCACCTTTGGACCTATAAAGGTTTAGATGCTGCAAAAAAACTTTATGAGCGACACAACTTTGACCTCGTTGAAGAAATTTCAGGTAACCAATGGGGAAAACAGGTTATAGAACAAAAATATGTACGACTGTGTAAATCTGTAAAAACGTAAAACAGCGCTATTTGTCGAGACCAGTTATCATAAGAAGGGTAACGTTTCTTTTGCCAATACGTGACCATCCATGCTAAAGCGCTCCTGATAGTTAGCGTAAGTTTTCCTGTAGCTGGTGTCCCCTGTTCTAGTGCTAAACACCAAACAAAAAGATACAGTAAGCCTATAGATATACAGAAGTAACGTAAAATTATTTTGTTATAATCTTGACGGGCTGAGTTTAAATTAACAATTAATACACGCTGTTAACCGGCCCTCAAATTAATCTGGTGTCGCTGTCAATGGAGTTCGAGTGTTTAAAATAAACAAAAACTTTTACTTTCGTCATATTATTGGCCTAGTTGTGATTTGCTCTACCATCGGAGTGATTCACGAAATATTCGCTAGAAATCAAGCGTTAATAGATTTCCCTCCTACTGGTCAGTTAATTGATATTGGCGAACGAAACATGCACTTGGATTGCAGAGGAAGCGGTAGCCCGATAGTAGTTTTTGAGTCGGGCTTCGACACCAGTGGTTCACTCAGTTGGTCTATGGTGCATGATAAAATAGCTAAAACGACACGGGCATGTACATATGATCGTGCAGGAATGATGTGGAGTGATCCGCGTGTAACGACTAAAGATTCACTAGCTAAAGCGATTGCTAAAGATCTTAATAAAACATTATCAATAGCAGGTGAAGAACCACCCTATATTTTAGTTGGCCACTCTTTTGGTGGTCCTTACATAACTACTTTTACTAAGTATTTCAGTACAAGTGTTGCGGGCTTGGTTTTTGTTGATACATCGCACCCGGATCAAATTGAGATTTTCAAAGAGTATCAAGAGCCGTTATTCAATCGGCTTTCTTATGTTGTAATGGACTTTTTTGAACCCTTGTGGAGTTTTGTTGGGTTAACGCGTATATTTGCACAATCAAATGACGACAGACTTGTTAATCAATCCATCACAGACGAGCAAACTATAGATGCCTATTCCCCCTCATCTGGACTGGCTTTAACACAAGAAAGCCAATATTATTCGCAATCGTTGAATGAAGCGGGTAGCTATCGTGACTTTGGTAACAAACCTCTTTTTATTATCGGTGCTATTTCTGATTATGAACACATGTCAGATGACGAATTAAGTGCGTCAGGACTTACTCGTCAGCAGTTGCCGATATTAATAAACAAAGATCTTTTAACACATAAGGATCAAGCGTCTTGGTCAACCAACAGTGAACTTTCAATCATATACAACGCAGACCACTATGTTCAATTTGAGTATCCTGAAATTGTTGTGAACGCCGTTATATCAGTTATTCAAAAAGTTAGATTAAACAGTAATTGAATCTGGAGAGTTGGGTATTAATACTCGATGATGAAACACTTCGAGGGATTTTTTGGCATATAACGGGTAAGTGCTATTCAGACTCAAAAACATTATGTGGGATGGACATTGATGAAAGATCGCCAGAATAATCTGTAGCTTAAGAGGAGTAATAAGCACGGTTATCATGATTTGTCTTCGATAGTAAATTTTATAGTGCAAGGCATTTAAAACCATGTACTCGAAATTTTAAGTTGTTGATGTGGTAAAAAGAGTTATTATATGGTTGAGTTATTGGCATCGGTCACCAATAGTTTGGCACTACAGCCTTTCAATAATGCAGCATTTAATTGTCACCTGAGGAGTGTTTTTTATGAAAGGATTCACATTTTTATTATTAGCTTTATGTACATTTTCATGTGCAACAATTAAAACGATTGATCCTCCAACGAACCATATTGATATTTCCCATAATGGAAAAAAAAGTTATTGTGAAGAGATACCAAGAGTTTATAGTGGTGTTTGGTATAATTTCTGCCTTATGTATGGTGAACCAAGTACAAGAATATATTTGGGTAATTCAACTAACAAAATACCTTGGTTTGTTATAGATACGGTTTTCTCTGCAATTTCAGATACTGTCGTTTTACCCTACACAATAATAAAGCAAGCCGAAAAAGGCTCACTTAAAGTTAATTGATTACATAACAAGCTGTTATATTGATAGACTATTCCCTATTTAGATCTTCTCAATTGAAACTGCAATCGATTTATAGGTTGGCGTACCGCAGTCATCAGCGATACTTTCTAATGGCACTAACGGATTAGTTTCAGGATAATATGCCGCCACACAACCTGCAGGGATTGCATATTCAATAATTTTGAAATTAGAGACTGAACGTTCAATACCGTCGTTTGATATTGAGGTTATTTTTACATAATCGCCACTGTTCAATGCTTGTTTACTGATGTCATTTTCATTCATAAAGATGACATTTCGCTCGCCATAGACCCCACGATAACGATCATCCATACCATAAATAGTGGTATTGTATTGGTCATGAGAACGCATGGTTTGCAGGGTTAATACCGGATTTACTGTCATCAATTGTGCGCGTTCATGCGCGAGTTTTTCTGGTAAGCTCGCATCAGAAAATGCAGCTTTTTTCTCAGGGGTACGCCATTGTCGAAGTGCTGCAGGGTTTTGCAGGTAAAAGCCTCTGCCTTCTTTTATTCGTGAGTTATAATTTTCGAAGCTCGGTAATACGGCACTTATTTCTTCACGAATTAACGCGTAGTTATCCGACAACTTATTCCAATCTACTTTTTGATCGCCTAAAGACGCCATTGCCATACCCGCTACAATAGATGTCTCTGAACGAAGTTTGTCAGATGCAGGCTCATTTTGACCTCTTGAAGCATGCACCATGCTCATGGAGTCTTCTACCGTGATACATTGTTCGCCACTCGTTTGTCGATCAATTTCTGTACGGCCAAGACATGGCAGAATTAACGCACGCTTGCCTGTCACCACATGGCTGCGATTTAGCTTAGTGCTAATTTGTACGGTTAAATCACAGTTTTTTAAGGCTTGGTGAGTGCGTTTAGTATCTGGGGTTGCCGCCGAAAAGTTACCGCCTAAGGCAATAAATACTTTAGCTTTACCTTCAAGCATGGCATGAATCGATTCAACGGTATTAAAACCAGCATCACGTGGAACCGTAAATGTGTAACGCTTTTCTAAGGAGTCAAGAAAGTCCATTGGTGGCTTTTCGTTGATGCCCATGGTGCGATTACCTTGTACATTCGAATGGCCACGTACTGGACATGCACCAGCACCGGCTTTGCCAATATTACCTCTTAGCATTAATACGTTTACCAGCTCTCGAACCGTAGCAACAGAATGACGGTGTTGGGTAATACCCATAGCCCAAGTAAAAATAACCTTTTCACTACTGGTGTATATGGTTGCTATTTGCTCAATTTCTTCACGAGTTAAACTAGATTGATCGAGAATTTTGTCCCAATCGCTTGCTGCTACACTGCGTTGATAGTCTTCAAAACCATGACAATGTTCATTGATAAAGTCAGTATCTAGTATCGATTTGTCTTGTTCAAAGCGTTCAAATAAACATTTAGCTACACCACGTAATAACGCCATATCGCCGCCTAATCGAGGGGTAAAATAATATTTGCTGATAGTCGTGCCGGTTAAAAATATCATTTCTTTTGGGCTTTGTGGATCAGAAAATTTTTGTAAACCGCGTTCTTTTAAATTGTTAATTGAAACAATTTTAGCGCCGCGTTTACTTGCCTCACGCAAAGTTCCCAACATACGAGGATGATTAGTCCCTGGGTTTTGACCAAAAACAAAAATAGCGTCAGCTTCAGAAAAGTCGTCCATGGTAACTGTGCCTTTACCTATTCCTACGCTTTTAGTCATACCAACGCCTGACGCTTCATGGCACATGTTCGAGCAATCGGGAAAGTTATTTGTACCGAGTGCACGGCCAAATAATTGGTATAAGTAAGCCACTTCATTACTTGCTCTACCAGAGGTATAAAATAAGGCTTCATTGGGAGAAGTTAGCTGTTGCAGGCTAATTCCAATCACTTTAAAAGCTTCATCCCAACTAATCGGTTGGTAGTGATCGCTTATCCCGTCATAGTACATTGGCTCGGTTAATCGGCCGCTTTTTTCTAGAGAATGGTCATCCCATTGCTGTAACTCTGTTTTGGAATACTGTCTAAAAAAGCTGCTATCAACACGTTTACTGGTGGCTTCCCATGCAATGGCTTTAACGCCATTTTCACAAAAATCAACTTTGCCAGCCGTTGTAGAGTCTCCCCACGCACAGCCCGGACAGTCAAAACCACCTGGTTGATTAGCCCTGAGTAATGCTTTAACGCTTTTGGCTGCATTTTCACTTTGGATCAAATGTTTAGCAGAGCTTCTTAATGCTCCCCAGCCGCCTGCGGGTGAAGAATAGGCAGGATTATCTTTTGATGACTTAGACATGTAAATTCTCTTTATATGCGTAGCATTTTAGTTGCGCGTGTTGTAAGCAAAAAAACAAATTAGGTAATCTGGGCCGAATTCACGGCTAAGCCGTTCACCAAAAGCAGGTTGGCGCCAACAACTATTCTTAAGAGACCATTTTAACAGATAAAGAGCAAAATGCAGCGAAATGATTACCGGTAATTCTGCCGGATATTTTTCAAACTGGTAAGAAATATTGGCACTCCTTGCCGTGGTAAACAAAAGTAATTATGTGTGGGATTTCGTCATAGTTATATAATAATATCATCAAGACTTTAATCAGCCTCACACCAATAGTGTGAAACTAAAGTCATAATCACCTTAAATTTATAACCTATTATTAAAAAATATAATCATTTTATCAATTCTATAACACATAAAAATTAGCACTGAAAATTCACAGCAATAGATTGTAATTTATGACTAATTTGCAATACACATACATAATAAATTATATATAAAACACTATAATCTGTTTAGACCTCCGTTAAAAACTAATTAATTAGTTGACAAGATTTGTTGATTGCACTAAATTAAAAACTAATTAATTAGGAGTTAAGTAATGGCCAGAAAAAAATCAAATCAACTCACCGATGTTGAACAGCGTATTTTAGAGGTTCTTTGGAAAGAAGGTGAAGCGTCTGTGAAAGATATTGCTCAGGCATTATCAGAGGAAAAGCAGACTGCATATACAACTGCGCAGACTATGTGCAAGATACTCGAAGAGAAGGGCTACGCCGAATATCGTAAAGAAGGCAGAGCATTCATTTACCGAGCAAAAATATCTCAAAAAGAGGCACGACAAGGAGCACTTACTTCATTGTTGAATCGTTTTTTTGGAAGTTCTCCTGAGTTGCTCGCCCAACATTTGATGGAAGAATCCAATATAAACCTAGATGATTTGCAATCTTTGCAAGATCAAATTGACAAAGAAGATTAGGTAACTCTTATGCTTTTCGAATTGACCATATTTGCCAGTTTTGCGGTATACCACCTACTTATTGGCTGCAGTTTATTTTTAATATTAACGCTTGTATTTAAGTTATTTAAATTTACCGCTGAATTAAAAAGTTGGTTATGGATCACCGTTTTTGTTGTTTCAACGTTATTACCGTTTTCATTATTCGTTGATGATGTAAGACCTAATACTTACGCAACGAAGCAGACTGATAATTTAACAAATTCGAGTAGTAAAAGCGGTGAAAGTGAGTTGATTTCTTCGCAAAAATTCATTGAACAACAATCTACCCCTGTCGAGTGGAACGTACCTAGCAAAGATGTATTAGCCGCCATGATATGGATTTACCTATTTTTAACAATTTGGATTATCGGGAGTTGTTGGCGCGGTTTTTCAGTTATCCGTTCTGCATATTTTACTCATAAGCTTGTTTCAAAAGCTATGCAAGATGATAAGAGACTGCAGTTTACACACATCAGTGCATTTCCAATATTTATGGTGAAAGGTGTGAGTACGCCGATGGCAACAGGACTGTTGTCCCCCATTATATTAGTACCTGATGCAGTAGTTGAACGATTCGAAGCAAAGAGATTAGAGCCAATTATCTTACATGAAGTTGCACATATTCAACGTAATGACCTATGGGTTGGATTGTTTCAAGAAGCACTGGCTATCATCTTTTGGTGGAGCCCTGTCATGCGAATATTAAACCGACGAATTCATATTTCACGAGAATTAGCGTGTGATATGAGAGCAGCAAAACAGTTAAACAGCGGGAAAAACTATGCACAGTCATTAGTTGACTGTGCACAACTTATGTTGTCTCAACATACAAACATTTTGGCGATGGGTTTATTTGCCAAAAAATCAGAACTTAACCAGAGGGTAAACGAAGTGCTAAAAATCAAATCAAACAGAACACCTAAAACAATCACAACAATCATTGCATGTATTACTTTAGCAGTATCGAGCGTAGCTGCTGCACAGTATTATGCACCCAAAATAAATGTGACAAACTTGAAGCAAGAGTCAAATCATTACTCAAGTATGTCTTCAATAGAAGGAGAGAAACTGGTCAACATTATACGCAGCGATGATCGACAAGCTTTAGATGCAATGCTAGCTACCGGCATGGACATTAATACTCCTTTCAGTGGTGAAGGTACCGCATTACTCCTTGCCATTAGACATGGTAACCGTCAACTAATGGAAGACTTAATTAGCATGGGCGCAGATGTAAACCAGACATCTGAAGGTGATGGAAGTCCATTGATGGAAGCCGTAATTCTAAACCGTTTAGATCTAATGGAGTACCTCTACAACCATGGTGCAAATGTAAACTCTAAGGCTTTTGGTGATGGCAGTGCGTTAATTGAAGCGGCTAAAAGAGGTAATATAGAGGCGGCTAAATTCCTTATCGATAATGGTGCGCATGTGAATATGGGTGTGGCAGAAGACGAAACACCACTGATTAACGCATCACAAAGCGGCGACTTAGCGATGGTAACTTTTCTGGTAGAAAATGGTGCTGATGTTAACTTAGGAATGGAAGGCAATAACCTTAATGGACCTTACTTTAGAACACCTTTGAATATTACCCGCAATAAAAACGTAACGGCATATTTGGTCAGCCAAGGCGCAACTGAAAAGTAACCTATATAAAGTACTAATACTCACGTTTAGAACACCTTCAAGAACATCTCCCCGCTTTGTTTAAATGATAAAACTCGGGGGGACTGTATCTTTAATCTTAGGAATAAAATATGAATTTACTCAACCGTATTGTCACGGTATGTGCTCTTTTATCATGCTTGACGAATGTACAAGCACAAACGAAATTTACTGAAAACGTTGATCAAATCGTAGCCGAAGCGAACAAAATAGTAAATTTTAACGGTACTATACTCATTGCTAACTCTGCAGAGGTTATATACCAAAGCTCAATAGGCTTTGCTGACAAAGAGGAAAAAACGTCCCTCACCAACGAGTACCGCTTTGCCCCAGGGTCAATTATAAAAGAATTCACCACGGTCGCACTGATGAGGTTAGAGGCCAAAGGTAAAATTAATTACCATGACAAAATAACTAAATACCTAACCGACTTACCTGCTTGGGCGAATGACATCACCATAGAACACTTATTAACACATACCAGTGGTTTAGGTGAAATGAATTATATAACGGGTATAGAAACAGCCGGTGTAGTTGAGCAAATTAAAGCAGTAGAAAAGTTAAAGTACCAACCGGGTGAGGGTTTTTCTTACGGTAATTTTGTCACTGTTCTGAGAGCGTTAATTATAGAAGAGATAACAAAGAGCGATTATAAAACTTATATAGAAAAAGACCTTTTCGCTCTTTCAAACATGACAACGGCATTTGCCCGAGATGATATAAATGATAGCGCACCTTTAATGGCTTTTGGTGAAAAGCCGTTAGCTATTGATGGTGTTACTGCTTATATGACTGCATTGGATATTTATCAATGGGAAAGAGCCCTGTGGACAAACCGCTTGGTCAGTCATGAAGCTTTTAACAAGGCTTTACTCACGCCAAGTAAGGGTGGCCCTGGCAGAGCTTATTTTGATTTCGGCTTTTATAGTACGAATAAAGCAGGCGAAATATCTGCAGTTTGGCACGATGGTACTTACCCAAAACATTATGCCTTGAAATATTATGATGTAGAAAAAGACTTGTTTATTATTCTTTTATCACGAGATGGTAGAAGAGCAACACTCAAAGAGCTGAGATCTTATATATCGACTCTTTTTACTAATAGTACATTACCGATTGTTGAGCAAAAGAAGGTCTCTTTACCTGTCAGTTGGTGGTTAAAGGAACAATTAAAGGTAAGGGGTTATGCTGAAGTATTTGCTGAATTATCGTTAGGTATTAAAAATGGCACATTTGTCACCAATGAAACTGAATTAACCACTAATGCTTATAACTTGCTTAGTGATAAAAAATATTTGGCAGGGTTGGCGTTAATGAAAGAAACCGTTACTCATTTCCCCAGTGCTAATGCTTATGATAGTTACGTAGAATTACTGTTAAAGGCGCAACAATACAAGGAAGCCAAATCCGCTGCTGAGCGGGGAATTACTTTAGCGAAAAAAGAAAACAATAATTTTTTACTGGGCAGATTAGTTGAGTTTTTAAATATTATTGATAAAAAGCTATAACACTGACTTTGTACTAATTTACTGGATGGGTTTTATTATAATATGACAAGACGCTTAATATTCTGAGTTTATTCACGGATTGTTAAGCTATTAAGAGGGTAATGATGTGCGCATATCATTACCCTCTTAATAGGCACAATGTCCTATTAACCAAGTTTACTTAGCTAAGACTTAGTCTCGTTGTATGGATAGTTTTCAAGTGAAGTTTTTAACGACTTTAATTACTCTTTTTAAGGCATCTTTGAGTTGTGACCTTGGACACGCTACATTCATTCTGATACGTATACCGCCATCGGAAATAAACATCTCCCCTCCTTCAATAATAACACCCGCTTCATCTAAAAATAATCGAGTCAAATTAACTGACGCTGGAAAATATGCACTTAGATCGATCCATGCTAAATATGTCGCATCGGGTATTTTAAATATTGCGTCAGGTAAATGCGCTTTTAATTCATTTTCAAGCACACGAAAGTTTTCATCAAGATAACCGCGTAATCTTTGTAGCCACTCATGACCGTTTTCATATACGCCATGTGCGGCTGCAAGACTAATAGGATTAACAAAGGATTGAGTACGCTTTTGCCACATAGCGCGTAGCTCAGGGTTAGGAATAATAATGTTAGCGAGCATTAATCCTGCGAGATTGAATGTTTTGCTCGGTGCCATACAAGTTATTATTTGATCTGAGTCCGGAAAGAGTTTTGCTAAAGGTGTGTGTGTTTTGTTGTTCCGAAGCAGGTCGCAGTGAATTTCATCGGAAACAATAACGACCTTGTTCTTTATGCAAATTTCACCGATCAATTGGAGTTCTTCATCCGTCCATATTCTTCCCGTAGGATTATGGGGATGGCACAAAAAAAACAATTTGGATTTCGGATCTGCGGTTTTAATCCGCAAATCGTCAAAATCAATAAAATATTCCCCTTCAACAAAATTAAGCGAACATGAAACCAATTCGTTATGATGATGATCTGCAGCGTGTTTAAAATAGCCATAAGCTGGAGTGAGCGTAAGTACTTTATCTCCGGGCTCACATATTTGATCAATTAAATCGAATAATGCAGGAATAACACCCGACGAAATATGAAGCGATTCTTTAGCAAATGTCCAACCGTACGTTTTTTCAGTCCAGTTTAAAAACGCACGGTAATAACGCTCATCAAAGTTCATGGTATAACCGAAAACAGGATGGGAAATTCGCTTTATCATAGCGTTGGTTGCAGCTGATGGAGCCGCAAATGCCATATCGGCAACCCACATTGAAATCAAGCCAGTATAATCGCTTGAAAAACTTTTACTCACGTCCCCTTTAAAAAGATAATCAACAAAACCTTCGATCGCTAAGGAATTTGTATTACTACGATCAATAATCTGGTCAAATTCATTCATTTTCTATTTTGCCTACTGGTTAACTCCCATCATGCCTTTTGTGAACTCAGTTGGAGAAGTTACATGAGCTTGGAATGTTCCTATATTAAAAGGGAACGATTAAGTGTAAGTATTTATAAACATGTCCCTTTTATGGATAATTTCTTAATGTACAAGCTCGTGCGCTAAACTTATAACCTAAGGGGTGTCCCTCTACTTTCTCTGCGACTAAAATAACGTCTTCACCAATAATACTCACTCTTTCAGTGTCTGTTTTTTCACAACGGGAAAGCTGAAAAGTTTCATATTCAAAAACGAAGGCTGCGATAGCTCGATCAAAGTCAGTGTATTTATCTTTAGCTGTATTGCTCTGTGAACCAATAATAGCCAAGTCACCGTCTGATTTTTTGCCATCTATCTCATCAGAGCTAACCGGAACGGCTACCTGTTCTGTTTCTAGTCCCTCACCTATTGCTATAACCTTTGATTCATTAATAGTCTCTTCATTTTCTGCATCAGGTGATTGATTTGTACTTATTATCACGCCGGGAATTTGGATATTCAACTCATTGTTATACCAATTAAGTGGTTGCATCAAAGTGATCATAATCGGTGATATTAACATCAAACGGATAAATATAAATAACATGGAAAAACGTTCTTTTGCACGTCCTTTAATCGTATGCAAACGCGAAAAACTCACTAACTTTAGAAATAAAAACCAAACGTTTCCTAAGGTGAACAACAAAATCAAACTCATCGATGTTAACAGTAAAAGCCATAAAGGAAGTACTAGAACGGTGGTAAATCCTTGTGCGTATATCAATGAATCTGGGTCAACACCGGTAATGTAATTAACTTTTCTCGCCGCTACGGCAAGGGTAAAATTACCAATAATAACGTATATGATAAAAATAAGACTCTTGCCAAGAAGTGTTTGCCAAACTCGGGTAAATATATCCAATAATTCACGCAACATCCCGACCATTGCAATAGAGCCGACAATAAGCATTCCCGTACTGGGTTCAAACATAGTTTCTTGTGTTAGTGATTCTTCTTGTGATATGCCAAATATTACAGCCACAAAATATATTTTTTGATTCGAATGTAGAACCTGCCACCAAGAAATCAGTTTTTTGGGTAACCAAAGAAAAAGAGCTTTAAACTTTTCAAATGATACGTCTCGATATTTTAACGAGGCTTGTAAACGCTCTAATTGATTACGCGGTATAGCTATCTCTTTAGCTACGGGTTCGAAGTCTTCATCTTGCATAAAGTTGCCCTATCGGAAAAATGAATATATTACCATTATCGCATTACTTGTCTTTAATTTTCAACAAGATAAAATTGCCCTTCCATTGAGTCATTGAATTGGACGCTTTCAAAAACTCAATGAATAACATGCTATGTTTTTATGAACCCCCTCCTGAAAATTCACCAACATTTTATCAAGATGTTTAACTCAATATTATCACTGTCAATAACCGTGACTTATAAAATATCAAGGCTATTGAATGATGTTTGATAAATGCTTAAGAAATGTAAAATAACATTATTCTCTAACAACAATCAGTTTATTAACTTTCGGGTTGTTGGGCCCCATCCCGTAGAAAAAAATAGCAATATCAGATAAATAATAAGTTAACCGTAATCAAAAGCGTGTGCTTTTCAATTGTTCGATTACTTTTTTTGCATTGGCATTTTCTGGTTCCAGTTCAAGTGATTTTTCATAACTCGCTAACGCTAATTTCTTTTGGCCATTAGCTAAATATACTTCGCCTAGACTATCATAAGCATTTCCTGATTCTGGATATTCAATAGCATTAAGTTTCATCACTTCAACAGCCGCTAGCAATTTATTTCGTTGCAGCAGCTGGTAACCAAAATTATTCAACTGATCTTCACTAAATTGATATTCTTTAGACGAGTTTTCCTTCAAGCGATTATATGTGCTAACAATTGCAGTAACGCCGTTTTGTTTTAAAGATTTGTATAAGGTAGTCGCTATGGATTTTTTGGGAATATCAAAGGGTTTTCCATACAACACTTTAGTTATTCCATTTCGTATTGCGTTGAGTGATGCACCGCCAGTATTATTAAGTTGTACAATTACATATTCATCTGTAATTAATCTGGTGATTAGCGCATGAAAACCATTAATACCACCACTATGCCCAATGGAAGCGACTTTATCACCCTGTTCATTTTTGTCTATTTTGATATCTTCCAAACCCCAACCATAGGCGTAACCGTTCAAAAAAGGCGTGAACATTATCGTTTTGTTTTTATTATTAAGGAGTTTTTCAGTATAAAGTGCCCTGTCCCACAAATATAAGTCTTCAACCGTTGAATATAATGAGCCTGCAGCAAAGGGCAATGACATATCTAAAAATGCGGCATTATTTAATCCATCTAGTGATTTTTCATAACCACTCGCACGCTTTTTAAGAATTGTCTTTGATGTATCGTAGCCACTATTTACCATACCTAAAGGATCGAATATTCTTTTTTTCAATGCTGCTTCATAAGTATCCCCTGTCACTTTTTCTATGATATTTCCTAACAAAAAGTACCCTGAGTTGTTGTATTTAAAAGTCGACCCTGGCTCAAACTCTAGTGTGCCACTACAGTAGTCTTTGGTGAAGTCATCAACGCTGAAATATGTTCGGCTAACATCTTTAAAAAAACTGGGTAAGCCCGTATAACTAGGAATGCCGGAAGTGTGAGTGAGTAAATGATGGACGGTTACTTTATCTCCGGTGTCTTTCCTATATTCGGGCAAGTACTCTGTGATCATTGCATTTAGCTTAATTTTATCTTCTTGAACCAGTTGCATAATTAACATTGAAGTGAATTGTTTAGTTAAAGAACCAATTCTGAACTTGGTTACAGGCGTATTAGCGACTTCCCATTCCATATTAGCCAAACCGTAACTTTTCTTAAAAATCATCTGGCCTTTTTTTGCAACCAAAATAGATCCAGCGAATTGTCCAGCATCGGCATATTGTTGAACCAAGCTTTCTATTTGGGATTTTTTATTGTCTGCGTAAACGTGAGTTGTCATTATTACTGTGGCAATCGCGCATGCGATCGAAAATTGAAGCACGATCTTAGATATTAGCGTTTTCATCTTTAGGTGTCCCTTTTGAAAAATAAGATTCCATTGAGTGTAGTCGATCAGTTTTCAAGACATAACTTTCAATGATAATAGTACCCGTTACATCGTATATTGTTGTGCAATATATAACCAACTGATTTTATAAATTATATAATCACTCTAATAGGTAAAAACGAGGTTATTTGATTACCTCCTCCCTTTCAAGATAAGAAATTGAACCTGTCCAATGAGAAATGGCATTACTGGTATATGTCTAAATAATTATTTGATTATTATTTGATTATTGCAATACCACCATGTACCCTTTGACTAGCTGGGTCACATGGGTCATTAACAAATAAATGAAAATATCCGTAAATATTGAAAATACCAATCCTTTATTTACTCAATTAATTGAGCAGATAAAAAAGGCCGTTCAAGATGATGAAATTGGTATTGGAGATGCATTGCCTTCAATTCGTCAACTCGCTAATGATTTAGATATTAATCATAAAACAGTAGCGAAAGCCTACCGTTTACTTGAACGTGATGGTGTCATTCAAACCAAGGGATATCGTGGTACTTTTATTCATCAAAATGCTAAAGAGAATAGCATCATTGACTTAAATGAATGGGTATTAACCGAATTAAATAAAACAATAACAAGTTTTAGAGACGCAGGCATTACTGAATCAGAAATGCGTATAGCCTTTAATAACTTAATCAGCAAACGTCAAAATTAAGGATAATATTATGTGGGATAATTATTTACTTTATATAGCATTTTTAGGGCAAACATTCGTAATTTCATATTACTTTCCAAGGAAAATATTAGATAAAATTAATAAATCAATGGCTCAACATCCACGTATAGATTATCCAAAACTTTATCCAGTTGCAGACAATGTGATAAATACACAACTCAAAACATTTAAGCTATTTAGTTTTTTGGTGGTAGTTATTGGTATTGGAATATTGGCAATAAGCATAGTTAATCGTTCGGAAGACCTAATAGGGTGGGATGACCAAGCCGTGCTTGTCTGTTTTGTAATGTTACAATATTTACCTATTTTATTCCTTGGTACACAAGGTTATTATTATTTAAAATTGATGCGTGAACAAAACACAAGTGAACATCGTATTGCAGATTTAAAACCACGAAAGCTACTTAATTTTGTATCAAAACCTTTAATTACAACCGCAATTATCTCCTACAGTTTTTGTATTTTAACCGTATTATATTTTATTAAATATCCCTTTGATGGCTTTGCTGGTTTAATAAACATTTTAGGCGTAAGTGGTATATATGCAGGTCTAAGTGTTGGTATTTATCAAAAACTTTATGGTAAAAAACGTAACCCATTGCAAACAAGTGAAGATAGGTCTTTTGAAACCACTGTAGTGATTAAGTTATTGGTTTTAACTGCAATATGTTCTTCACTTTATCTGGGTATATCACTGATATTAGCATCAATGGATTTACGTGACTTGGGAAATGTGATTTATAGCGTATATTTACAAGCTTTTATTGTTTATGTTTATCAGGTAATGAAGTTTGACCAAGTTGATTATAGCGTTTATAAAAGTTAGCTTTAGGCCTGCCTTATATTGATAAAGCATTAATAATAACGATTTTTTATTTTAGTGTTACAGGCATAATTAGCGGATAACGCTGCAATCTCTTAAACAGTAATCAACCTGTTTATTTTTTTACCCTGCCCTATCTTTAGCTATAGCACCTAATGTTGCGGAGGTTGCTGTTAATTCATCAATTAATGTTCGCAATATTTTTTTGGGTAACTTTTTAATAATCATTTCCCCGACTTTATCTGAATTTTTTGAGGCAGCAAAAAGTAATAAATTTTGTCCATTACAAGCTACATCATTAAATACAGAGCGTAACTTTATACGTTGTGTTTTTAATAAAGAACGCAGTCGTTTTTTATCATCAGCGGCAACATATTCACATAAGTCTTTAGCAATATTAGCAGCTGATACATTTGGAGCATATAATTGCGTTATTAATAATATAATTATTGAAGTACTACCCGCGATGTTATTTCTCACAATTCGCTCCTTAATTAGCTTATACATTAATTTTATTGTGTTCTTTTAAGTGTAGCTGTTAATTTATTTATTTCATTTTTAACAATATTTTTTTTTATAAATATTGCAGGTCCTTGCATTTAAAGGGCCACCGCTATATTTATAAGCTAGAGTATCTAAGATATTCATCATTAATCACTTTATTGCAAACCATGTTACCCATACAACTCGGCTTGATTGTTTTTAAACAGGTTTACATCATTTTTAAATTACAGCAAGTCGCTAAGTAAATCAATTTCAAATATGTCGAGTATCCGGTTTGTTGTAAAAATTAAGTATTTCGATTGTTTCCATAATAAGTTTCAATCATGAGTAACCTGTTTCGCTAATACTTTAATCATGAGCAATGACCTCTTTAAGGTTCTTATCGGTGATTTGACTTTGTGGCGTAACCGTTACTTTTTTGTAAGGTATGAAGCCAAGAAACCATAACTTCCAAAAACCGCTTAACGCTTTGGGATTTTTATTGATAAGTGTATTAAAAGATTCCAGTGTACCAACTTCAATATTGCAAACTTCGTAAAACACTTCATATACAAATTTAGAGCAAAATAATTTAGTCGAGTTAAAGTTAAAACTGAAATCATATAAACCCCCGTAACGAGCTTCACAAGCAATTTTCAGTTCTTTTATTTGTGCTGATGTTAAACCATCCCTAAACCGCCTGATTGCAAACCATGAATGATTCGAACGGCTGATGAAATCATCCAATGAAGAAAGACCACTCATGGGCACTTTACTTTCAGCTACCATCCATTTGCCATTTTCTTTGAGTAAAATTCCTACATGGGAAGTCTGTGAATTAGTTCCTATTTCTATGGCACGATAGAGAAAATTAGGAATAGATATAAAAATAATATCGCCTTCTTTTAATTTATCTCTATCGACACCATTAATTTTACTATTCATCGTCATACGTTTAATTCCTTATTAAATAATGCAATTACTTTTACATTTTGACTTGCATGACGATACTTAAATGCGCATAGTTTCACTTAACTCCCCTTCAAGTAACGTATATCGATACCATTGGCAATAAAATGAATCAAAACAACAAATTAATTGATGAGCTTAAAATTGCGCTTAAAGAGAAAAGCATTACATACAAAGCGATTGGAATTCACCTTGCATTGAGTGAAGGGTCAATTAAGCGGATTTTCTCAAACTATGATTTTACCTTGAAGCGATTAGAAGAAATTTGCTCGCTAGTTGATTTAGAGTTATTTGATCTGTTAGAGCGAATGAAAGAAAAAGAACTGTCGACTGAAATATTACCCATAAAGCATGAAATTGAATTAGTTTCAGACATAGAGTTATTGTTAACCGCACATCTTTTAATAAACAAGTGGACGGTGCATCAAATACTCAGTAACTATCAAATAGACCGACTTAGGATGGTCCAGCTATTATCTAAGCTCGATGCTATGCGAATCATTGATTATTTAGCAGGAGAACGAGTGAGGTTAAAAATAAGTCGAAATTTCACATGGATTGATAAAGGCCCGATACAACAGTTCTTTAATCAAAATATTGAGTCGGAATTTTTTAATTGTAATTTTACTTCACCTGGTGAGATTAAACTGTTTATTTCAGGAATGCTAACAAAGTCATCTAACGCTGAAATGCAAAGAAGGATAAAGAAACTTGCAGTTTCGTTTGATGCTTTACATAAAGAAAATGAGCCAGAAATATTGTCTGATAAATTTGGTACAAGTCTCGTATTGGCGATGAGACCATGGGATATTGATCTATTTGATCAGTTAAGAAAACCTGAAACGAGAAAAACTTTTAACTAAATATGAGCAGTGCGAGAAACTGATTTGATCACTTCATTTTCTCAAGAAACACACATCCATATATGTTTCTGGAGAATAATGATTATATATTTATATCTCTTTGATAATTTTGTTAAATAAATTAACTGGTAAACTTGGCATTACTCCATTGAGTAACATTGCAGGCAAAGCTCCTCCAGGGTCTGTATGAAACTGCCAAGTAATATTAGTATAACCATCGCTGATAGGAGTGAACTTCCAAAAACCTATATCAGATATAAGTCTTAAGCAACAATCATCTTGAGACATACCACCTTGTATATCTTTATATGAAATAAGTACGGCACCTGTTTCAGTGGACTCCTCGACCGTAACATTAAGTAAAACGTCTCTATCACTAAAGGGCGCAGGATTTTTGATCATTTTGTATAGATCAAATTCATTGTCATTTTTTCGATTAAGTATTTTAGCCGAATGGCAATTTTCCGAGAATAAATTACATTTATCTACATCCATGAACAGATTGACAAGTTGACTTACTGTCGCTTTGATTTTTGTCTCACCTCGTACCTCATTAATACTATGATTTGCGACTTGCCTTGAGTAAGTCTTAATGCCGCTCTCTTCCTTTTCCAGATTCCAACTCTCAGAGTTAACATTCGAAGCACAACTCGAAATTGCAGTAAGGGATAATAACGAACATAAAAGTGTTTGTTTTTTGGTCAGTGTGAAAAATTTCTTTAAAAATGTCATATTTTATGTTCTCTTTTTGCGTTTAATTCAATATAAAAGTAACAAGGTGTTAACCCTCAATACTTCAGCTAATCACTCGGTCTTTTTTCGTGTGAACTTAGTTATATAGGCGAATTATATGTATACGAATATTATTTCTGGTTATCGTGTACATCTACCCAAACCAACTAAGTGTAAATTATACACAAACAAAATTTAGAGTCAAATCTATTTCATATCGGCTTAAAGTCTTAAATAAAAGTATCTGACATCGCTTTTCGGTTACGCCACGTATTAGCTACAAGCACCCTTTGCAGAGTATGGCAACGGTAGATGAGTTTAATGTGCCGAAACATAGTCGTTGTCGGATATTGCCTAATTAAATTAATTATAAAATTCAACGGCTAGTTAGTGGTGAGAGTTACACTTATTATTATGGTTATTAAATATCAAGTTAAAATCTAGGATGCAATAGAAGTTATGGATGAACTACTGGGAAAAATGATCAACATTAAAAATAACATCCCTAAATTTAAGTTTAGTATAATTTAGGGATGTGAGTAAATTAGCTCATAGGCAACCACATGCCCAGTGTTGCTACCGCAATACCAACGCCCATCATTAGCGTCAGAATAAACAATATCAATACTCCTAACGAGCGTTTCCAAACACACTTAGTTTTTTGCGCAGTAAAATACATTTGCAGTGTTATCAAAGGTAATCCAAAAGATCCAAATGCTAAAAACAAATCAAACGGCCCATCAAACGCATCGGTATGACCTGAACCTTCAGTTGCAGCAAACCAGAACATTAATATAACGCGATAAAACCAAGTTCCGCTTACCGCTATAAACAACCTCAACGCCCACCTTCTATGCCGACTAATGTTTCCTTGCATCGCAAAACGAGTCGTCAATAACGCGCATATGATAATAACTATGGCATTGGTAATATTTCCAACACCTGTTGGTATTCCAACTACGGGGCCTCTAACAAGCAAAGCAATAACACCCGCTACAGAAATAACAAGGGCTGTAAATACATATAACCGACCATTAATGCGGTGAAATAATGGTGCTTTGTTACGTATTTGTGGTATGAGTTGTATCGGTCCACTCACTGTAATGATAAATGCTAATAATATATGAATAGACAGCCAAATGATGCCAAGTGGTTCATCACCCGTAAAGTGTAATTCTTCAACCTTTTGCGTGAAATTCGAATTAAAATAACGTGCAACAATATAATAGGCAAAAATAGATTGGCCGACCACGGCAAAAAAAAACCAAAATTTTGCTACTAAGTCCAATGCATTTCTACTGACTTTCTGGTAATTAATCCCAGCTTTAGCTGCTGATGACATTGTATTACCAACTTCTGTTATATTCATTTTTGTACCTCGATAAATCGATTAAGAAAAATTTATTCTTATCAATACTTTTAATATTTTGACTATTTTCATACTTTTCACTTAACGTTTTATTTACCTTGTCTAATTGTTAGTTCTGGAATGTCAGGATCGGACATTATGGTATTTGTTTTTCGTTTAAGGTAATGGTCAAAGAAACTAAGATGAACATCATTAATAACCTCGTTTACCCTGACTGCATCTAGTTCCTCTTCCATAAAATAATTATGAAACAACGGTGAAATTAACCCCGCATCGAGAAGATCAAAGTGCATCGTGTTTTTAATGGTGTAGTCAAAATAGTCTTTAGAACTTGGTAAATAAGCAAAGTCATTCATACCGGTATTCTCAACACTCGTCAGAACAAGAAAAGGAGATTTTAGTGGGGAGTCCCAATGATCGCCAAAGTGCAAACCATCCATATTTATCCCAGCTAAACATCGGTCGTCAATTTTGCAAAATTCACCCGTAGCACCACCACCAAATGACATACCAAACAGACCAAAACCTTCGGTATTCAAATGGCTCAAGAAGTTACCACCTGGCCCTTTAACGGATTCTAGATTGTCGATAATAAACTGGGTATCTTTTACCCAATGGTCAATCGACAGATTCATATGCCACAAGAATGTTAAAGAGTCATATAAAGACTCTTCCGTGATTGCGGGCTCAAGAAGCTGAAACTGTCTGTTTTTTAGGCCTTGAGTTACCAGCACACGCTTCTCATTTTCATTACTCGCATTTGAAAACGACAGCCCTAAAGCAAATAACTCTTTCATGGCAATAGCCTGCTCTTCATTCGTCAATAACCTGTTAATTATATCTATTGAACTAATCTGTGTATTACCTACATCTATTGGTACTTTGTCAGACATCATAATGCTCGGTGAGTCATCAAAATTCACTTTGAATCCCTGATAGGGTCGACTAATGGCGAAAACTACATAACCATTACTCGCTAGGTGCTCCATCAAAGTCGTATTTTGTTCAGTGATCAAAAACAGACCATGGTTAAAGAGTAATACAGGAAATTTTTTGTCTTTAGCAATGGGCGAATTTATATGTGAATGCGTATCAATCTGTCCTAAATATCCAAAAAGAAAACTCGTTAAGTCATAATCACCGCTGTAAAGCTCTTGCCAAAATGTTCTAACAGGGTAATCAGTGCTAGTACTTTTATCAGATGGATACCAAACTTGAACATAAATATTACGTTTATCTTTGGGACTAAAGCGTTCTGTTCTAGATTCATCCGTTTCCATATAATTAAACGTTCCAACCCCGTATGATCCACTTGGTGTAGCTAATGTAAAAACAGGAAATTGATAAGATAGAAATATTGAAATCGACAAAAACATCACTGCGACAACCCGCCCAATATTTCTGATCGACATTTTCATCGCTGGAAATTTAAAAATCACAAAAGTGATAACAACATATACCACGTAGGAAGGAATTAATTGCCAACGAAATCCTTCCATAGCTATACCAACTAAAATCAGAAAATATCCAACGAAAATAAATTTACCTTTTGATTTAATACTCATCAATGGCTTTATCATTGGATTTATCGTTGGGTTTAAAATAATAACAATCACATAGAGGAAAAAAACGATTTCAGTTACTTGCAAAATACTCTCCTTAATAGGTTGGTTTAAACTGATTAAATGCTCGATATATGAACGAACATTTATTTAGTTTTACATTATCTAAAAAACCAAATAATACGCAGTTTGAATATAGTGACCACGCCATCAATTACAACATGGTACACTATCGTTAGCGTACAAACAACACTAAGTGTTTTTGTACGTTTATTGAAATATGAATTATAAATATTCTGATGAAGCTTTGTCGTGTTCATTAACTGTCTATACTGTAAATGAAGATTTTTGAACAAACTGATAGACAGTAAAAGTTAACAGACACTTAGTTGTTACAATAAATATAATGTTAGACATGACTTTTTTATACTAATGAAGTGATTCGATAAAAAGGCTAAATGAATAGATGAATACAAATAATATGATGAGTTGCCAAAACTGTGATGTTGCTATGAAACCTCAATACAAGTTTTGTCATCAATGTGGGCAAAGTGTTGTAAGTATACAGAAACCGTTGAAACCTGTATTAAAAGATATGTTTCACGAAATGTTAGATATTGATGGCAAAGTATTGATAACATTAAAAGCAATGCTTTTTAAACCTGGCTTAATGTCGAAGGCGTATTGTGCAGGAAAAAGGATGAAATATACGCCGCCGCTAAGATTATATCTTGTGATCAGTTTCATTTCTTTGTTAACTTTAAACATCCTTGATTCTTATGACACAAGATCAGACCTGGGTGTTCACGCCTTAAAAGAGTTTGGTCCTGCGATGATGTTTGTTATGTTACCGCTGTTTGCTGTAATTTTGAAACTCATGTATGGAAAGACTTATTTTCTGTCTAACTTAATTTTTTCAATCCATATACATTGTGTTATTTATTTCGTCTATATTTTTATTTTTGCCATAAGTCTGGCGGAATTTTGGAGTTTGCCCAAAGATATAATTTCTATATTGCTCTTCCTTGAACTTCCGTTGGTGTTCTATCTTCTTATCTATATTGCATTTGCGTTGAAACGATTTTATCAACAGAGCTGGATTAAAACATTGATGAAGTGGCTGATATTAATAATGACTTATTTGACTACTGCTTACGGAATATTTCAGTTGGTTATGATAACTAAACCATAATAAATAATATGAAATACTTTTCAATTTAATGACAAACGGTAATGACAACATTACCTTTTTTATGACCTTTTTCTACATAAACGTGGGCATCAATAATATCATCTAAGGAATATGTTCTATCGATTACTGCCTTTATTATTCCTTGTTCATGGATATCAGCGAGAAACTGTAATTTTTCTGCGTCATGAAGAGCAAATGTAGAGACCACAGTTTTAGCGGTTGTCATTGAAACCCAAAAACCTTTAAGGGACTCGGTGAACTTTGGAGAGCCGAGTAAGTAATAGCCTTTATCAGATAATATATTTACATTTTTACTGAACGTGCTTTTGCCCAAAACATCGAATATAAGATCATAAACCACACCCTTTTTTGTATAATCTTCTTTTGTATAGTCAATGACTTCATCCGCCCCTAACGACTTTACAAGTTCAAAGTTTGAAGTACTACATACCGCAGTAACCGTTGCTCCATAATATTTTGCTAATTGAATCGCTACCGCACCAATACTTCCGGATGCGCCATATATGAGCACCTTATCTTTTGGGGAAATAACAGCCTTTCTCATCAGATATAAGGCAGTTATACCACCCACCGAAATTGTTGCAGCTTCTTCATAACTTAATTTTTCTGGTTTTATTGCAATAGGTCCAGTTTCGTCCATACACATATATTGTGCATAAGTGTTAAACCCAGGAGCAGCAATTACTTTATCGCCCACTTTGAATAGCGTAACCTTATTACCTACTTCAACTATCTCTCCAGCGAGTTCCATACCCAATATCAGTTTTTTGAAGAGAATAAGTACTTTTAATATCAGTTTGATAAACAAATTGAAGCGCAGGCTTCTTATTTCGCAATCACCGGCAGTAACAGTGGTTGCCATTATTTTTATTAGAACCTGTTTATCTTTTGGCACTGGTTTAGCTATGTTTTCTAGTTTAAGTACATCTGCTTTACCGTATTTAGTACATACAACTGCTTTCATCAAAAACTCCACAATTTCTTTAGCTCAGACATGACAAAATGATAAAGCATTTAATAATTGTTCCATCAAAAATTTAATACAATTTTACATGTTAGTGTTGAAGCAACACAAACTGTACTGTAACATAAACACTTATGTAGTTTTAAAGAATTTTATAAATTAATAATAACTTTCTTTTTAACCCATGTTAAACGTAGATAAAATCTCACTGAATACCTTTTAGTATTTTATAGCAACAAGGTTTGTACAGCGAATGGCAACATACAAATACCCAAGACCCGCGACGACGGTAGACATTATAGTATTCACTATTAGACATAATCGACTTCATATTTTACTGATCAATCGTGGTATAGAACCTTTTAAAGGTGTATTAGCTTTACCCGGCGGTTTTGTTAATACGAGTGAAACTTTGTTTGATGCGGCACAAAGAGAATTAAAAGAAGAAACTCATCTTTCCGATTTTCATTTGAAAATGTTTGGTATTTTTGACGACATCGAGCGAGATCCGCGTGACAGAGTATTATCTGTTGGTTTTTATGCCATTATCCCATCACACGATATTATCGTTGAAGCAGGTACTGATGCTGAAAATGTTGATTGGTATGTCTATGAAGATTTACCCGCATTAGCCTTTGATCATAATAAAATTGTAGACTTAGCATTCAAGACATTAATTAGTGATCTAGAGAATTCATCTTTACCTTCTAAATTTCTTGAAACAGAATTCACTTTAGCTGAGTTTCAAAAAGTCTACGAAATAATTTTGACTAAAGAAGTTGATAAACGTAACTTTAGAAAATGGATCAACTCAACTGATTACTTTATTAAAACTGACAAACTCAAATCAGGTGGTCAACATCGTCCTGCGGCATTATATAAAATCAAAAGTAGTGATGATGAAACTATCAAAAACTCAGTTCAATCTACTAAAAATGAAATGAGCCAAATTACCGATAATTCTTCAAAAACAGATTATCAACAAGGCTATCAAAGTGGTTTTCAACAGGCGTTAAAAAATGTCACTAATTTTGTGAATAAAACGCAACCTTAGTTATCGAATTTAGCGATGGCATAAGAACTGACTTATTTAGAACGAATATTCGAATGATAAAAGCATTTCTATAGTTAATGTGATTATTAAGACTTATCTGTTAACGCTGCAAACTGCATTACACATTCATCGTTATTATAAATAACGCTTCCAGTGATATTGACTGTTAAAGCAATAATTTTAACGATTAATGACTATATTTTTAATTGATTAATAGACCAAAAACGCTTGAGCCAGCAATACCGAAAAAAAACAACCAAGATAAGTGTTTTCCACGTGAAAAAAACAATGATACAACGCCACTTATTGCAAATACAGTAGCAATTGTGATCAGAATTTCAGTACGAATATTATTGCTTGGGTTAGAAAGAAAATACAATATTGCTGCAAATCCCCACCACGCTATTGTAGTTATATGCCAAGCAAATCTTAGAACACGTTTGGTAAACCAATCGCTACCCAGCAATTCAGGTAAATCATCACGTCTGAATAAACGGATCAAGATGAATTTTTCACCTAAATATGAGTGAATTAATCCAATAAAAATCAGTAGAAAAGCACCTACTAGTAACATATATTTCTCCGTAATGTACATATCCCTCTAATGGGAGGTGTATTTTGAGCTTAAAAGCAGAGTTAAAAAACAACAACTTATTTATCTCGTGAAATCTTATTATGTGATGTTCAACCACAAATAATTTTTTCTTCTCCAAGGTGATATATATTATTAACCCCTACATATATACCTGCGATAACGCCCGTTACGGGTAACAAAAGCAAATCACTAATAGAATAAAAAGTGTTCAAACCTTCTGAAGCACTCACCACTTTTAATGTCTTTCGATCACTTGAAATTTCACATTTGTTAACGTAAGTATTATCGTCACTCGGTAATACAACACAGCCACTTAAAAAAACAATAAAAATAAGAATTGTGCATTTCATTTAAATATCATCCCTGTTTGAATTAGATAAAGCACCTCATTAAAAGAGGTAATGAAAAATTCTATCATTTTGGTCAGTGAAAGAAACCTTTAATTTTACTCGAATGAATCTAACATTTGGGTCCAATTGGTATAACAATAAGCAGCGGTAATTCAGATCGTTGAACTTAAATTAAAGGTGAACCAACACCCGAAATTTACAGAGTTAGTCGAGTAGATATCTAGGCATAACTTTTGAAACTGTATGCAAATTGCAGAGACTGCTCACTAATATCAAACGTCATACAAAAATTTAAATTTTAGTTTATAAGGTGTTAAAACCATGTAACACTAACAATATAAACAAGGGAAAACATGACTTTGTAATCCCCATAATAAGCGATTAGGCTTTTACAAATATATTTCAGAATTTTTGAAGGACCCAAATGCAAACTAAACCATTACTTATAGTGATAATACTTTTATTTTTCGTATTATCCTGTAAATCTACAGGTACAATTAGAAAAACAACGCAATCGATAGAATCCAAAGAATTTAAGGGAATAAGCGAATATAAAAAAGGTAATTATGAGAAAGCATTTCATCTACTAAAAGAACCTGCTGCATGGGGGTATAAAGGATCTCAATATGCTTTGGCTTTTATGTTCCTTAAAGGTCAATATGTCCAACAATCTACCTTGTTGGGTATGGGATGGTTAGGAGTTGCAGTTGAATCAGGTGTTAAAGAATGGAGTGAACATTATAATAATTTTTATGCCGCAGCTTCTGATAAAAAAAAGCTTGAAATTGATATGATAGTTAAAGAATATATTAAACGCTACGGTTTAAAAAGCCAACATGTCACTTGTCGAAAAGGCATAAACTCAATTAAACTGACAAGTGTAAAATGTCACAAATATGAGACCCTAAGTATTTTGTATCCAGTTGATATCGTCGAATAAAATCATCAGAAAAACAACCGAATATAAAAAAATCAGTTGGGTATTTTCTTGCGCCGCCTATTGTAAATAGCATGTTGTAGCAAGGTTAATTATTTCCCCCTTAACGGAGCCTTATGTGTATTAATGAAACAATCTATTATTGATTATCATAAAGATGAAAAAAATGATTGGGTCGCAGAATTACAATGTGGGCACTTTCAACATGTTAGAGATAATCCGCCTTTTATATGTAGGCCTTGGGTAACGACAGAAAAGGGTCGTTCTTCTATGTTAGGTCATCAATTAAATTGTAAAAAGTGTGATTCGGGAGAACCAAAAGATATAGAGTAATATCATTCTGGTTAAATGACTATACCCCATTAAATATGTGAAATTATCAATTGCCTGTGATCTAGTTATGCAAACTATTTTACTGCTGGAGAATTACAGCCAATAAACTCCCCATTTAAGCGCTAACAATTGTCACTCTTTATTTTGATACCTTGTTATGTTTACTTTATGAGATATCCAACCTCATTTTAACCAAGGTTTTACTAAAGCCAAGTTTTTCATAGGCAAGTAACGCAGATTCATTTTGTTCAAAAACATCAAGTCGTATTTCTACAATACCTTTACTCTTACTCCAATCGATGAGGGATCCTATAATTTGTTTATTTAATCCTTTTCTTCTATATTCAGGCGCCACAAACATAAAACCTAGATAGGAAAAATACTCATGCTTTTCGAATGGTCTAGAGTTCATAATTAAGGCATATCCTGAAGCCATTAATTCTCCTTCATATTCAGCTACAATGAGTTGTGAGTTTTCATTGGTGATTAATTTCTCAAGATTATAATAGGTTATTTCACTGTCTTTAAGGCTTTCATCGAACGGACGTTCTGCAGCGATCACCCCTTGTTCGAATTCCAGTAACTTATTTATATCACTTAATTGCGCGGGTCTAATCTTGACGTTCAAAATATTGGTAACTCCATAAATATAAGTAAAAATAACGCCTCAATGTGAGGCGGTAACTAGTTGACTGCAATAGTAAAAACGAGCCATAACTTATTTTTAATCCTAAGTTACGGCAAATAATCCTACTTTATATTTTTGAAACGTAATACAAATCTACTCGTTTTGCTATTAGGTATGTCCCAAATTTTCTTAGATTTAATATCTATGGTATTTTTTAAAATATCTAACTCACCATCTAATACAAATCCAGCGTCAGCCATTTCTCTTTTAACGATTTGCGGGTCAATTCGGTGCAACGTATTACCAACATTACTCGGAGAACCTTTTATTGCTTCATGATCTATGATGCCGATGACACCGTTTGGCTTTAAAAACTTTCTAAATTTAGAAAGTACTTTTTTAACATCAATTGTTTCAGCGCCATTCATTACATAATAAAAATCATGGTAACCCAAAACAAGAAGTATAGTATCAACACTATTCTCTTTTAACTCTAAATTATTCAGAGAAATGTCCATACGTTTAACATTACTTAAACGCTCTCCTGATCCTAAGCGTTCGGTTAGACTTTTGCCATAATATGCTAGAAAGTGTTTATCATTATGAATGATAACTTTACCTTTAGGTCCAACAACTCCAGACAGTATTTCAGAGTAATAACCACTACCCGCTAATACATCAAGAACGACAGTTTCAGGAGCGACTTTGAAGAAATTTAATATTTCTTTCGGTTTCCTATTACTATCCTTCATTTGATCAGAAATTGGTCTTTTGCCAACCTGAAGTGCTGATTTAATCGCATTTTCCGATATAACATTTGCTTTACCAATAGTTACAAAGAGCAAACCTACCGTAAGTAACAACAGTTTAACGTTTAAAGATTTCATTTAACTTCCTTATTTCATTTAACAATATATTGTGGGGACTTCTCGTAATGACTGTCCCATACACTTCATTTTATTTTTGTTAATATCACATAATTTCAAAGCTTTATAAACTATAAATATTTACTATATTGTTTTTAAGTAATAAATAATAAAAAGGTCTACAATACAAATAAAATGATCACCTCGTGAATGCTTGTTAACGGCTACCACTCTGTTTGGGTGTTCAAGGTGTTTATTGGGAGGAAAGGTAATATATGAAATCTTTATTATGTCATCAACTGAATAACATGTAAGTTAGTACCTACACTTCTTCATACGCAACTTGGTGGGCATCCCCCATCACCCCACTCAATTGCACATAACTTAGCCAGCCATTTACAATCAGTCTGCCACATCTAATTGTTTGATTAATTTCGCCATTGATATTGTGTAGAAGCGAGAACATTTTCAGGGCAACATAGTCCATATATTAGCTTACTTGTGAGACAGATTTAAGGTATATATATTGACTAAAACCGCTCAGAATTAGCTTTACTTTTGTTGTATAAGCAGACTTAGATATCTGAAACACTATGTATACTATTTAAGAATTACATTCCTTTTAATATGAATATAGTCATAATTGGGGAGGGTTAGCAAAACTTTTATAGTAAACGTCATTTTCTTTAGACTTTCCCGTTAGATCGAGATTAATAGTCATGCGTAATACCTGCTCAATGCCTGTATTGTTAAGGACAAAGTTACTGATAATAGCACAGATGATAAGGTTCAACGTTTCGTTCTGCTCTATAGGTAAAATCAAGGACAACTGTGGTGGCTTTGCTGACCGTCAGGGTGAACACCTATCGGTTGGTAAGTCTATGACTGCTCTTGAGTTCAATCGATGGACGCAACACACAGGTTAAATTTCTCTGCTGGTGTTTCATATTCGATTCTTGAACGTTAACTATTAGCTTTATATAGACATTGTCATTGGAATTTAAAGTGGTTTTGTGGCTTAAAAGGTTATTTAGTTGGAAATATGAAAAGACAGCAGTTACCACTTTTTCGACTTCAACTGAACCTCTCCATCAAGTTCGATATTATGCTAATTACTATCATCTTTGGCTATGAATCTGTCTTTGATTTTTGTTTTGTAATTGATTCGGCCAATTTGAATTTTAAGTCTTCCCATTTTTTCCAAAGCCGTCAATAAAACAACAATCAATCATACTCTTCTTCAGTGTATAGGGTCTTATGGTCACTCAAATATGTAATCCTATTAAAAGTGAACTCTAACACCTAACTGAAAATTAATCCCTTCCTCTCCATGTGCTACAAGGTCACTATTTTGAGTTGAAATGTCGGGGTTTAAAATCTCTTCGTCCAAAATATTACGAACAACTACAAACAATTCAGAATCAGAAAGTCTCGCGGTATAGTTAATATTAACGATACTATAGCCGTTTAAATTATGGCGCGATCCTATATATGAGATCTCGCCACCTATACTGTGCATGTCCCAAAGGTCAGTACTTGCACCAATACTAAGGGTTAGTCTAGGTGTGTTAAAAGCAGTTGGGTCTTCATCAATAACCTTATTACCTTCTTTTTGATAGGCTAAGTTGACAAATAACTTACTGTCGGGGGTGGCCAATTGAAAATCAATTTCTGCGCCCTTACGTTTGAAATTCCCCTCATTAAAAAATGAAACTGCGCCATCAGGCTCACTAAATCTTCTTTCGATGAAATCTTCTGCCTCTAAAGAATAAATATTTGCTACAAATAATACGTTTGATCTTGAATAGGAATAAGCTATATCAAAGGTCTTTACTATTTCTGCGGTTAACGCTTCGTTTCCTACTGTATTGCCAGGCGCGTAAATACTCGTTTGTGTAGGGTTTGGAGAGTTAAACCCAGTTGAGTACAAACCTTTCAACGATTGATACTCGTCAATTTCATACACTATTGCCGCTCTTGGGGTTATTTTCTCACCACTTAGTTCATTATCAGTAAATCGACCGCCAACCAGAAAACGCCAATTTTTAAGGCTGTAATCTGCTTGGGCATATGCCGAGAACTCATCTACTTTACTTTTCTCAAGTAGTGTAGCTAGTGGAGTACTAGTGTCATCTAAAAAATAGAAGCGGTAATTCCCTATCGAACGTGTTTCATGCTCAATACCTGCAACTAGGTCGAGTGATTCATTCATATTATAAGAAAAACTGCCGCCAACTCTGAATCTATAGTCGTCTTTGCCGTTATTATCTTTTGTAGCCAATAAACCAACACCTGGAGAGATTATATTTTCTAACTGTATGTCTAATGTGTAGTGGTTATAGTCTGCAAAAATAATCGTTCTACTATTATCGGTGCTCCAGCTATTTTTTATATGAATTAATTGGCCTTTGGTATCTAAAGTTAAGGGCTGCAATGTATTTTCGCCTGTGACACCATCGTTAATACCAACGGTTATGTCGGAAAAAGCCTGTAAAAGAAAGCTAAATTCGTTGTTGGTATAACGTAATAATGCCGATTGCTTTTCTAAATAGCGATCAACCTCGTCAGTTACCAATCCGACGTTGGGGAATACCTCGTTATATGTGGCAGTATAACCATCCTCATTTCTGTATTCTGCCGCAACATAAATGGCGGATTCATCCGATAACTCCCGATTGTAATAACCATTACCTTCTTTAAGGCCATTTGACCCAATTTTAACTGACGCAGAACTATTACCAACATCTTTTCTGGTTATTACATTGAATACACCACCCGATGCTTGTGTTCCATAAAAAACGGCACCAGGTCCTCGTATAACTTCTACATGAGAAATAGACTCCCAAGGAATACCTTCCATAGGAATGAGAGAATGAGATGGTTGGTGATAAGGAACACCATCAAGCAAAAACAGTACCTTCTGATTAAATACTTCATCTATGCCTCTAATTTGCACTGAAGCCCAACCACCAAGAGAATTCTGAACAATAACACCAGGGATAAAGTTGAACATTTCCCTCAAATTGGTTATTCCCATTTTCTCTAGATCGATACGGTTGTACCGAGAAACGATGGCGGGTGTTTCATTAACTGTTTCAAGTTTTGTCGAAGCGATAGAAACTCTTACTTCAAGTAACTCTTCTAAAGATAAGTGAAACAAATTATCTAGTTCTTCATTTTGTGCAGAAATGCAAATTAATGGACATAGAATTATCAGCACAGCTGTAAGACGAATAATATTCTTCATAATCCCTCAGTCTAATACTAAGTAGCAAATTTGATTAAGTTATTTTATTTGCAGAGAAAATAAGACGATTTTAGTAAAAAACGAACTTATCTCCCTAGTATAGATACTATTAGATTAGTTGCTTAACTAACTGTGTATATGGAGCAAAATAATCATATCAATACAATTACATGAACGACACCTGTGGTGGCGTAGGAGCCAGTCAGTTTGATGTTCAATCGGGGTTGGTTACTATGACTCCTGCAAGCTCAAGCTGCCTGTGGTATATCATCTCTAAATGCTAAGTTTTACCACTAAGATACATTAGCTATTAGACAGGTTGGATTAGATTTTGAATCGATAACGACCTGTTAATACCCCTCTAAAGTATCGAAGTTAGTTATTATCTATGCACAATAATACTTATAATAGTGACTTTATGTTTCACATTTAGCAATGTAACAAATGAAGCGTCAATCAAGATGTTATTTCTTCATTTTCAAACATCAGAGCAACTTTTAGTTGCTTAGAAGTAATGGATCTAAAGGGCTTGTCTGCGAAGTGTTTTTCACAAAGTTTATACAGCCTTTTGCTATAAGGAACATCGATATTGTGTTGTTCTGCTAAACTTAACAAGTAGCCATTAATTGATTCTAATTCTGATACACCAGAGCCTTTATTTAATATGTCTGTAGCCATGCTTGTACTACCGATAAGTGCCAGTTTTTTGCTAAATATATGTCTAGTGAAAATGAGAGGAATATACTTACTCGACATTATCAGCGTCCAAGAAGGTAGTAGACTTGATAAACTTTCTTTAAATCCAGCAGCTTTAAGTGTTTTTACTCCTTCATAGGTAAGTCGAGTTAATACCTGTTGAAGCGGTTTCAATGCCGACTTTTGATGATGGGAATTACCAATTATGGTAGTAACAGCATTACCTAAATTAGCGACCAGTTTTGCATGTGCATCATCTTGAAAATACGTGGTTAACTTACATTCAATAAAACGAGAAAATAATCCGACTACTTCCTGAGACTGTTTCATTAACTGGTTGTCTGGTGTGCCGATTATTATTGGACCATTAATATTCACGTTCCAGTTAAATGTGTGAGCATTGTCAGTGAAGTCAGTCGACCATGCATTGTAGTTAACAATTCCGTACACAATATTGGAAAAATACTTTGGTAATATTGTCTGATTAATTACGCCATTTTGTAATCCGAGTATTAATGTATCTCCATCAATAGTCTTAGATAGCTCTTGGCTCGACTGTTCTAAATTGAAGTTTTTAACGGTAATAATGAGTAAATCAATCGTCTCACCTGGGTCTATGTGGTCAATTATTTTTAACGCGGTGGGTGCAATAATTTCCTTGTCTGCCTTTAAAATTCGTATTTCTTTCTGTTTTAGTAGCAATGTCTTTTTGGGACGGGCGAATAGCGAAACATTCATGCCACAGTTTGTCATCCAAGTAGCTAAGGTAATACCAATAGCACCGGCACCATAAATAACAATTTTAGGCTCTTTGAGCAAAGTCATAACGAGTCCTTAAAATAAACATAAATATCGCAAAGTTAATGAAAGCGATACCGGTATAAATGATGGCAGGTAGTGCAAGCAAACTATTATTTAGTAATACCGACGCTATAAATATAGCCGTTGCACTGTTTTGAAGGCCCACTTCAATAATTAAGGTTTTTGCCACTTTATTATCAAGTTTTGCAAAGTAGGCTGCTGAATACCCCATTGTCATTGCTAAAATATTCAAAATAAAAAGTGGTATTATTAATACTGCGCTCGCATGCATAATTTCATTTTGATAATTAATCATGGTCAGTAAGATAATTGTCACTAAGAGTAAGTTAGATACACGAGCAACGTTAGGCAATAGTTGCAAAGAAATTTTAGGCTTTAAATGCCTAAACAACATGCCAACAATTACTGGTATTATCGTTATTGAAAGCAAACGTAGGCTCGTTGATAACAAATCCAATTCTACATAATGTTTATTGTGTAAAAAGTGACTGAGAGACAAGCTGATTAATAGCGGTATTGTAATCATGCCAAACAACATACTAATGGCTGTCATTGAAATACTAAGCGCTGTGTCACCTTTAACCATTTGGGTGAGCAAACCAGAAACAACTGCACCAGCACATGAAACTAGAACCATGATGCCAGCTGAATAGGTGTCAGGCATAGAAAAAGCCGAAGCGATGAACATCCCTAAAAGTGGTAGGCCAATCATCTGGCAAGATATGCCAATAATAATCTTTTTAGGGCTTTTAAATATTAGGGTGAAGTCACTTACTTTTAATGAAAGCCCCATACCTACCATCATGATTCCTAGGGCTATTGGGGTTAGATAGGTTGATAAATAATATGCACTCATATGTTTACTACTCGACTTAGATGAGTGGTAACTTTATCTTAAATGAATGTCTGGGCAATATTACATTCAGCCAAATTAAAGTCATATCTCGCCAACTCTAATAAATTTGAATTTGATACTTACGCATGCTTAATATGCGTGTTGTAAATAGATAATATTTACCTATAATCGAGTTTCCTTATTTATCCGTAGGTGATACATGCAAAAAAATGTCTATGGTTTTTATATTCCCTGTAGCCATGTCGCGATTCTTGCTTCATTTAGCCTGCAAAACAATGTCAATATTGAGCCCATTCTAGCCAAGTACAACTTAACTTTTTCAGGTATTAATACGCCTAACGCCATAATGACTGCAACTAAATATACTGAGTTGTTACTTGACGTTGATGCCGCAGTGAAAAAAACTGATTTTTGGTTCTGTTTTGCTAAACAACTAGGTTTTGCTACTTATGGCGTATTAGGACAGGCAATGCTGAGTTGTAAAAATTTGCATCAGGCGGTTAAGTTGTTAGTGAAATATTATCAAGTGTTAAGTTGTGGCTCGCAATTGAGTTGTCATGACATTGATGGTTCTTTAAGTTTGAATATTTACCGACAAAGCGCTATTGAATCAAGAAGCAGCATCATAAGGTCTGAGTTATTAGTCTCGACAATTAGAAATGGCATGTCGATTCTTCTGCCAGATCTAGGAGAAAACCTTAGATATGAATTTGACTATAAAAAGCCAAGCTACCATGATTTTTACCTCCAATATTTGAACAGTAATTGTAATTTTTCTGTGAAGCAGTCGAGAATACTTATTCCGGCTGGTTATTTAAACTGTGCTAGTCCTCATGCTAACCCTGTGATGTTAGAAATATTAACTAAACAACTCAACCAATTGCTGACTGATATTCAAGGACCAAAACTTATCGCTACACAAGTTAGAACGTTAATTGCCGCGATACCGGGAAGCTATCCTAAAGTAGAGAACGTTGCGCAGCAAATAGGCATTAGCCCAAGAACCTTAAGTCGGAAATTAAATAACAATAATACTACATTCCAAAGTTTAGTTAATGAAGTAAAGAGTCAAAGGGCATGTCACTATTTAAAGACTACAAACTTATCGATTGAAGAAGTTGCTACTTTAATCGGTTTTAACGATAGTGCCAATTTTCGACGGGCATTTACAGTGTGGACAGGCATGACACCCTCACACTTTCGTAAAAATAACAGTGGGGCAGGTATTATTTCTAAATCAGGCAATCATTGATAATTACGATTATATTATCGGAGTAATTGTCGATGTGATTTAAAGCCTCTATGACTACTTTGGTGGCTTAGCTACCTATCAGGATAAAGGTAAACTTCTGTCTTATATGAAATCTAAACAGCCTAATAAGCGGTTGATGCTAATGTACCGTCGGAGAAAACGACAAAGATGATGAGGTCGAAATAAGCACAAAGGGATCCTACTTTACTCGTGATGAACCTAATGTAATTCAATGGTCACAGTAAGTGATATTTAATAACGACCTGGGATGGTGTTGGCTGGCTAAACTGACTCCATTTTCCAGTCTAAAATGGAGTCAAGTAACACATCTGCCTAAGTTGTATTACGTTAGGGTGTACAACTGGTTGTACTAACATTAAAAATACAAGTATTTCCTGTTCGAATGTAAATATTTCGATGTTGCATTGTCTTAGAATTAAATGACTGATATTTCGCTACTCAATAAAGATCGACTATCTTTGAGCCAAACAAGTTATCAACAACGATCGTTAATGATGAAACCATAATGACCAGATAACAAGCACATTTCTGCTTTTGATAAAATTTAACAAAGCTAGAAAAAACACACGATACCTATGTATTATTCCTCAAAGGGTTTCTGTATTAGATGTGCAAACATTTAATGACTTTTTCTTAGTATTTATTTATCCTAACTTTACTCATAACGATTCATTTTAAATGAATACGCATTAAAAATAGAGTAACTGCTGAAACAGTGTTAACAGATAACTTAACAATGCGTTGTTATCTCTATTTTGATGAACGAAACGTAAAGTTTTTGTTGTACTCAGCACTTTAGCAACACAATAATATTTTAGGGCTTTTACATGTCATTCAAGACCAAACTTCCAGGTATTAGTATTTCAATAATAACGGGTCTTGCTGCGCTGTTTTTAAGTGAACACTATGGCGCACCGGCAATGCTATTTGCATTACTTCTAGGTATTGCCATGTCTTTCTTATACCAAGGACCCGCTCGTGCTGACGGCACTTATCAAGTGTCACCTTGTAAAGAAGGTATTGAATTTACATCCAGCTTTGTTTTAAGAGTCGGTGTTGCCCTACTCGGTCTACGCCTAGCTTTTACTGACTTATTGGGCTTAGGTTGGGAAACCATCGCACTACTCGCAGCATCGATAGGGACAACTATACTTTTTGGTATATTCTTAGCCAAAAAGTTAGGTCTTAGTAAAAGTTTTGGCTCGCTTACTGGAGGATCTGTTGCTATTTGCGGAGCTTCTGCGGCTATGGCAATTACCGCAGTGCTACCTGATCATGAACACAAAGAACGTGACACCTTATTAACCGTTATTGGAGTCACCTCTTTATCAACTATAGCGATGGTACTTTATCCTTTAATCGCTACTTATTTAGGGCTAGATGAAGCTCAATCGGGTTTGTTTTTAGGCGGCACAATTCACGATGTAGCCCAAGTTGTTGGAGCAGGTTATTCTGTTTCAGAAACTACCGGCGATATTTCAACATTAGTTAAATTAGTACGGGTCAGTATGTTAATGCCCGTTGTATTAATTATGTTAATTATTATTAAACGCTTTAGTGATGCCGATAGCAGTCGTGCTAAAGCCGCAAGTGTGCCAACATTTCTTATCGCTTTTGTTGTACTAATGATAATCAATTCTTGCTTTGACATTCCACCAAGCATTACAGATCCAACTATTAGCTTTTCACGGTTTTCCTTAATCACGGCAATAGCCGCTATCGGCATGAAGTCTAACTTTGCTAAACTTTCTTGTGTCGGTTTTAAACCAATTATACTGATGTTAGTTGAAACAATTTGGATCGCGTCTTTCATGCTAATCGCAATTTATTTTAGTTAATTTATATTTATCGTACTGAATAGTATTTACTGGGTATAAACCTATTACTTTTATTAAAATTATGATGCTATTCGCACTGATATCCGATTTAGCGTTAATAATATATGCTAATGATTCGCTCTTTCTAAATAGCTGACAATCCGATCCTTAAATGACCGAGATGATTGCAATATATCTCCACTTTTTAAAACAAACTTATATTGATTATTGGTATTCAGATATTTAACACGGTCAATGGAGGCTTCCTTAATCAGAATTGAACGATGAATGCGTATAAATCCATTTTCTTCCAAGTCGTATTCTAAAGACGAGATAGTACTGCGTATCAAGTGGACAGCACCTTTTACATGCAGCTCAACGTAATTTCCTGCGGCATTAACATATTCAATGTCGTTTGAGTTAACCTTAATTTGTCGCCCCAAATGTTTTATTTCGAAGTTAATGCCCTTAAAATAGCTTTCTTCTTGTCGAGTTGACTCTCTTAACGATTCAAGTTTTTGGTGAACACTAGAAAGGTTTTGCAGTTGGATCTGTTTAATAGCATGTGAGAGTGCCTCATAAAACCGTGCATCTTTATATGGCTTTAATAGATAATCAATAGCGTGATAGTCAAACGCTTGCATCGCATAATGATCGTAGGCGGTTACAAAAGTAACAACGGGTAATACTTCAATTTTATCTAATACGCCAAATCCATTTATTCCAGGCATTTGAATATCTAAAAATATCAAATCTGGCTGATACTTAGTAATTGCTTCGATCGCTTCTGCGCCATTTCTACACTGGCAGATCACCTCAACTTCATCGACATGTGATATTAAACCTTCAATGCGTTGCCGAGCAAGAGGTTCGTCGTCGATTATTATGGTTCTTATTTTCATGAGAAACTCGAACGGGTTAAAGGCATTTGAATTTGCACACCAAAGCCTTTTGGATTGACAGCATAAACAGTAAAAATAAAATCGGTATCAAACATCTGCTCAAGTCGTCGATAAACATTTTGTAATCCCACGCCTCCCGACTGAGGTAACTTCGGTATCACAGGATTTTCAACACCATTGTCTTCAACTCGAATAAACAAATGTTCTTTATTTTCTTTTATTTCTATACTAATTTTGCATTCTTGAGTTGATTGATTAAAGCCATGTTTAATAGCGTTTTCAACGATAGGTTGAAGAATAAGGTTCGGTAATAAAGCATCTTTTAATTCTTTTTCTATATTAATTTGAATTTTTAATCTGTCTTGAAATCGCAAGGTTTCAATCTCTAAATAACTACGGATAAAACTAATCTCATCCTTTACTGTGACTGTGTGTCGTCGATCACTTTCTAATAACCGTCGCATTAAAATTGATAACTCTGCCAGCATGTTCTTCGCTTGTAACTTATCAATATCAATCAACGACATAACTGAATTGAATGAATTAAATAGAAAGTGTGGGTGTAACTGCATGCGAAAAGCAGTTAACTTAGCATTCGCCAGTTCTTTTTCTTGATTGGCCATCATAACCATTTGTTGCCGATATTTTTTGTAGTAGTTCATGGCGCTAAATAAACCAAGTAATACCCATAACTCGACAAAGCTACTAACACAACCCACATAGATTGCAGACATTATATGGCTCATCGCGGCGGTTATATCCATTTCACTTTGTGTAGAATAAACGCCTATAAACATCCAATATGAAATAATACTATGAACCACCGCCACTAATATTCCACTAATTATCGAGTAAAGATTAGCGGTAAACGCACGCCCCACTTGCCAAAGTAATAAATGAAGATAACGATAAACAAATGGAATAATAAGCGCCCATAGAAAGTAACGCATAAAAATATTTAGACTTTCAAACAGCCAATTAAAGTTATCCAATTGGTTATTGGAAATATAGGGGATTAGTGCTTGAAGAAAAAATATAGCTGAAACTGCAGCGCACCCACCTACTGAAGCAAAAAAAGAAAATGGGACAAACTTTTTATACATGGTAATACCTCAAAACTGTGTTATCGATCTATTTTAAACTCAACCATATTAATATGTGACATGTTGTGGGACGAAAAGCATTTTTAGTGATAACTGTCATCATTTATCCCATTCTAGCACTGGCAATGTTATTGCTCACAAATTAGTTTTTTCTTTTTATCCGTAAATATATGCTTTGTTCACTAGCATTAATGATCAAATGCTTTAACTTTTTATTAAAAGGAATAAATGATGAAAAAATGGTTATCAATTGTTGGAGTAGGACTTGTTGCGCTTAGTAGCTTGGTCTGTGCTCAAGATAAAGCTAACTTGCGCTCAGTCTATAATATGATGAACGACAAGCAATATGAAAAAGCAGCACATAAATTACAAGGATTAGTCAAAGAATATCCAAAAGATGCTGATGTGCGATATCAGTTTGCATTGTCATTGCTGAGAATGCATAAATTCAAAGAGGCAATTAACGTATATAAAGAAACCATTAACATCTCTGATAGCTATTCTAGCTATGCAACATTTGATATAGGTTTAGCTTATGCTGGACTTGAACAATCAGAAGCAGCACTTAAACACATTAACCATGCTATTCATGCCGGTTATACAAATTTCGATCGCTTGAAAAATGAAACTCTATTAACAAAACTAAACAACCATAAAACCTTTAAATTTTCTCCGGAGCAACAATACAACGAGTTCACCGCTCACAACAACATTGTAGTGCCTTACAAAACAATATTGCCCACTCATTTTGATAACAATAAAACCTATAAGGGCATGGTCGCATTTCCTCCTGGAGATTATGGGAAGGCTTCAGCAGATTGGATGGTTGATAAACTTTTTAACAATCATGACAACGACGAATGGATCATCACTGTTGTATTAGCTCCAGAGAAAGGTTTGATAAACCACCCTGCTCATCATGCATTAAACGACTTAATGAGTCATCAACGAGAAAAATACAAAATTGCTGACAACAAGTTTCACTTCCTTGGTTATCACAATGGAGGTGCACCTGCCGCAACCTATTCTCAAATGTCGAGCGACTATGTGAATGGATTAACCACGATAGGAAATTATTATTGGGAAAATTGGCAGGATAGCTCATTAAAGAATTTTAGTGCTAAACCGACACATTTATTCTTGGGTGAAAAAGATAAAATAGGTATTGAAATCAATCAACGTGCGCACGATATCTTTAAAGATGAAGGCATGATGGTTGAACTTAAGATTTTTGAAGGCGAAGGAGCTAGAATTACAGCTCTTGAAGATGGTCAACTGTACAAGCACCTACAATAATTATCACATTATATTTGAATACTAAGTCAATCAATTGACTTAGTATTCTTCTACCAAATATTGACTTATAAAGCAGAGCTGACGTTTCACTGAACCATTTTTTGATTAGACTATACATAAGTCAGTTTACTTGAGTTGAGAATATAGTAAAAATCCTCCCGTCACGATTAATAATCCTCCCATAAATTGATTAAATATTTTTAACTTCAATGGGCTATTCAAAAATATTGTTACTTTATCTCCTAAAACAGACCAAGAAAAAAGAGATAGATAACATACGATGAAATAGACTAACGAAAAGGTTAAAAATACCTGACCATTGTCCGACACGGAAAATAAAGAAACACCAGCCATACTCGCAATCCAAGCCTTAGGGTTTAACCATTGCAAAAGGAATCCTTGTATAAATGTTGGTCGCCTTTGCTCTTCAATCGCTAACTCAGGCTTCGAGGATGCGATTAAATATCCTATATGGACAATAAAAAATGAGCCCGCTACGGCCAAACATTTAAGCAATACTGGATATAAATCAATGATCTGATAAAAGCCTAAGCCAATAAACAGTAATAATGATGTGAATCCAATCGTTCCACCTGAAACGAATGCAAAAGTCTTACGTACCCCGTAAGTGGCACCTGAAGATACAATGACCATGTTCACTGGCCCCGGTGAAATTGACATAGCTAATGAAAATGAAAACATTGCAAACAATAATGACATAATTTTCCCCTTGTTTTTCTAAACTATATATCGGTTTTATTAACAACATAAGGTGCTACAATTAAACTACACTGTTCTAAAAACGTTAATAAAGCCACAAATGATAGATGAATTACGTTCAATGGCGATCTTTGCAGAAACCATCAAACAAGGCTCTTTTCGATCTGCTGCAAAAGAGTTAAAACTGTCACCTTCAGTTGTTAGTTATCAAGTGAGTCAATTAGAAGAATTTGTTGGCACGGCATTAATTTATAGATCAACTAGAAAGTTGTCATTAACGTCTGAAGGCACTGTTTTGTATCAGTATGCGCTAAATATGATTCAAGCCGCTCAGCAAGGATTAAATCAAATCGCGTTAGAAAAACAACAGTTAAGAGGAAACTTAACTGTTACCCTGCCGTCGGCTCTGATCAAGTCAAACATTAGTCATAAAATAGCAAAATTTAGTAAAATTCATCCTTTGCTGAATTTTAAGTTATTTTACACCGACGACAGACAAGACTTGATTCATCAAGGCATTGATTTAGCTTTCAGAGCGGGTGCAATGGATGACAGTAATTTGAAGTCAAAGCGGATAGGTGAAATAAACAGAAAATTAGTTTGTTCCTATGATTATTTCCAAGAAAATATCCCCCCTACCTCTCCTAATAGTTTAACAACGTGGAATTGGATAAAATTAGATATGCTGCCAAATCACCGAACTTTAATAAATTCTGTTGGTGACAAATGTGAAATCAATTTCGACAGCAATATCAGTGTCAATAGTGTTGAAGCGATGACTCAGCTCTGTATTAACGGCGCAGGTATAGCAACACCACCGGATTATTTGATCGAAAAAGAAATTGAAAATAATACCTTAATAGAATTACTGCCAAATTGGAAAGTGGAATCGATTCCTCTCTATGCCGTTTGGCCGAATAATGTTTTTCAAAACAGTTGTGCCAAACGTTTATTAGATTTTCTAACATGACAAAATTTAAATTTTATATGGGTCAGATCAAATCTTTTCATGCATTGAAATCGTTGTAACTGACTTAACCGAACGATTAAAATACTTATTTTTTACTTCAAGATATGATGAATCTGAGAAAAATTGATCCATCATTTCTCTACTTGGGAAGTCGATAGTAAATACACGGTTTATCGGATCATCCGTTTTAGATTTTAATACATCACTCACTATAAAATCATAACCAAAACTCCCTCCAAAATCATTAAGGATCTGTATCATATTTTCCCGATATTGCTGATAGACCATTTCATCAACAACCTCTAATCCCATAACTCTCTCAAAAGACATATAACCTCCTAACTAAATTATTACACGCAAACGTATTAAGTATTTAATATTAGTGACTAGAACGAGCATATGGCGATGATACACCGTTATTTAACATACGCTTTAGTTGTTTATCTAAATTACAACCATCAGCTCTGTTGTTTAACTTTGTTAACTAGGTTTTCGGGTAAACCCCAGCTATAAATATACTCTTTTACTTTATTACCACACGGAGTATGCCAATAAGCAATATCCACATTTTTTCCACCAATATTTTCATAATACGCAATCGCGTTTGTGTTCACCTCTAAAACTTCAAGGTATAGATTATATTTTTTGTAATTTCGCATTGCCCAACAGGCAGCTTCAGCAATTAGCTTAGTACCAATTCCTTTACCTTTAATATCAGATTTAACGTGCAGGTTATCAATGATAGTGCCAAATTTAGGATTATTTGCGCCGAACACACAAACGAAACCACAGAAAACATGATCAATTTCCGCTATTAATATATATTGATTTTCAGATGGAGCAGTTAAACGCTCTGTCCATATTTTTCTTCTATCGGCATAAACATCAATATTCAGATAGGTATAAGATAAAACTTCACTATAATTTTCACGCCAACTCTCAGCATGTAATTCTGCAATATTTGACAGGTCTTTAAAATTAGCTTCTCTAAGTATCATTACTTTATTGTTTTTGATGATGGGAATTTAGAATAACTAACTTTTAGATTTTTCTATAATATATTTTGTAACAAGAAGCTTAAGCTATTCATAAATAATTAACAAAATGCATTATGTAAAAGAATTTAGCAGCTTAATTTATATTTTCTACGCGTTTCATTGACCAAGCGATTTCGTGAACTTCGTAACCTTTCATGTGGGGCAAACAATGAACTAGCTTTGTCTAATAGATTTACAGCTAAAGTAAGCTTAGTCATCTCATCAGAGGTTAATTCATTAAGTTCTGATAGCTCTGTGATTATAATCACGGAAAGTCTTTAGCTGCTATATCTTCTGGTAAACCCGATTTTGCGCACAATCCGTATCCGTCATTTATAAAGTGTGACCATTCTTCCTTAATGTGTTGATTCAATTCAGAGCTCACTTTCGGAGAGTTCGATGTATACCCATCTTGTTTAAGGGTATTTATTGCAATTTTATAACGCTCAGAGAATATTGAATAACCGGTTATAATTCGTTTTTATCTGTAATAAGTTAAATTAATCACATGTTCTTACTCATATTCAAAGACAGGTAAAGTCATTAGTATTTTTTCTTTCAAAATAACATTCTTATAACCTACTCTTTTCTTTTGTTTTTTCTCTTTATTTCGATAAATTATTTCTATACCAATCTTCTTTGGATCTTCACAAATTATGTATACAGGCGATGATATTTTTTGTGTTCTAAATTTTTTATCTATGTCATTTTTAGGATCATTATATACACTTTCTTTATATCTAAAATTTCCATCTATGACTGAATAAGTTTTATCATAAAAATATGCAAATTCGGTATCATTACTATATTTTTCTAAAAACTTTATGTCTTCTTTCGCTGTATTACTTTTAATTTTTTTAAGTAATTCAATGATTTCTACTTTATTTTTCTTATATGACGGACGTGAATTAGTACAACTTAATGACAATCTTTGATAATAATCTTTATGGTGATTTAATCGACGCCTAACTTGCTTTAAGTTTGCCCTAGGTCTGCCAATTTCCTTTAATAAAGCTTTATTCACAGGTGTCCACTGACCATTTATTTTTACCCTTTCATCTACATACTCTTTCATCATTGAACCTATTTTGGCTTTTAGTTCATTAATTTTTTGAATAATATCTAAACTTTCGTATGGAAGGGCTATTACTGCATGGAATGTCTCTGTTGTACCTGGCAATTTAGCTATTGAAACATCTTCATCATATTCTAGGGCTAATACTTTTCCTAAAGCTTTTTTGACCTTATAACTGTCTGAGTAGCCTAGTTCTTGTAAAGTAAACCTTTGATTCTCTATAAATAATATGTGACCTTTTTCAGCACTATGCTTAATAAATTTACTTTGCAGGTTATTTAATTCAATAAATTGGCTTTTTAATAGTATTCCGGTGGTTTTCAACAGCAATTCAAATTCATCACTTTTCATTTTAGACTCTTTTAAAATTCTTCAATAGTGAATTAACTCTTATAATTTTACTTTTCTTATTTCATTCAAATATATTTTTACAGTACAGAATGTCTAATAAAGTTAATTTTTCTTGTTATATATATTGAGTTATTATAGTTAACTATTAAGTTATGGAGTTAGTAGGTTACGTTTGAGCAAACCCTCATCTGTCATGACTTTCAGCAGAGTTCTGTGTTCAACAACCCGATGCTTTGTGTTTACAACCACAGTATATTGTGGTCAGTAGCGTGTTTAAACCCCCGTTTGTTTGTGTCTACAATCTCGTGCCTTATGTGTTTAATACCCCGATATAGACGTGTTTAATAACACGTCTATATAAACAGGTTATGCACAGCCTATATACAGGTTGTTTTGGTGTTTTTGACCTAAAGCTTAATTTTCTCAACATTTATGCTGTGTTTAAAACCCCGAAGGTGTATTTATATCTAGATTCAAAATAACATACCGTATGTTATCTTTTTATTGATCGTTTCTTCGTCAACTTTTATGCAAATAAGCTCAAAAAACATATTTATTAAATTATTATGTGTTTAAAACCCCGTCCATTATTAACGATTCCATTGATTTTATTACTCAGTGTGTTTAAAACCTCGATAATTAGTCATTATTATTATCTAAAAAGTCATGTTTAATTTCACCAGTTTTATCTTTAAAAACAATGATTTTTTCAATAGTTCCAGACGTTTTAGCATCTGCGTACATTAAACAGTAGTCAGGTATTGATTGTTTTTTTACGATTTCTTTTATTTTTCGTCTAAATTCTCTCAATGGTGATTTTACCCCGAACTTGTTATATAGGTTCTCAAAGCCTATTTCCCATTGTGTTTGGTTACCACAATGTTTTCTACATAACTCATATAGCCTTCTATCGTAGGGAGACCTTAGAGAAAAGTACTCTGACGAATATGTTAGAATTTGGTTATTGCTTACAGCGTTAAATAATATATTCGGTAGTATTAGTTCCACATATTTCATTCTGCCTGTTTTTTCATCGGTTATTAAATCGTAGTCACTAATGAAGCTAAATCCTTTATCTTTCTTGAAGTTATCTTGCCTTGTTGTTGTATAGACTGTTGTCCCAGTTAGCCTTTTTAAGGACTCTAATACAGATTTATAAGCCTTCCCATCAGTCCCCTTGTTTGTAGTCTTTAGGAAGTCGTACAATGTTACATGGATCTTTTGGCCAATAGGAATACCTCTATTATTGGCTTCGGCAATTTGACCAAAACAATATAATAGTAAATCCTTATCATGGATGGTTGCCCTTCCCTTTTCGTTTGGAACAATTTCTATAGAAGCACCTGTTTTTTTATTTTGATAATGATAAGTATCGGTATCCCTTTTGGAGCTTATACTGAACAAAGGAAATTCCATTGATTGTGTATCACCTTTAGGCGCAGCATCAATAATGTTTGCTACAAATAATTCTAGCTGTTCAGAAGCTAATAAATCAGAACTCATAGTTAATCTTCCTTATTCCAGATGCTCGTTTGTTTTAAGTAGGCGTTGAATAATTGCGGTACGTATAATTGAGCTTTTATCTGTATTATATTTTTCTATTGCTAATACCTCCGCGACGGTAGCCTCAACCTTCTTATAAGTATTATTGCTAATACTCAACGTAACTACTTTAGTCGTTCCCGCTGTTATAAATTCTTCTGCAATCAGGTTGTGATAATCGGGGGTTGCGAATAATTCATTTATTACATCTTCAAACCAAAAGAATCGTTGCTTCTTGTTGTAGCCAGAAGCTAGCAGATTTATTTCGATCTGCGTTATCATTCCTAATGGAACTCTTACAGACATTCTTTTTTTTATCTGTAAGGAAGTAGGGTTTTTAATACGAACCATTTACTCTTCCCTATTTATCTTCTGATAAAAAATTGACCAATAAATTAAATGCTAAATTTATATCTTTAGTCTTACTCAAGTCTAAATCTTTCAATACTTCATCAGCATTGTATTCTTTAGTAATAGTATTAATTATCTTTTTTATTACGTTAATGTCTACATCTTTACTAATTTTTACAAAGGGCTTAACTGCCGTGTTATTTGCTGGATTTTTCTTACCTGACAATTTCATTTGCAGATCTTCTTCCGACAATTTTGAATATTCCTGAGCAAGTTTAATACTTTTAACTTTTCCATCTTTAATAGCATTTATCAATGTGTCAGTTTCATATTTTATGACTGCTAAGTATCGATGAGATTCAGCAACTGATAATCCTGATATTTTTGCTAATTTTCTTACTGATATATTTTTAGGAGTAGTGGCTTTTACAAACTTTTGAATTCTTATTGTTCTTTCATACAAAGACATATCCTCCCTAGATACATTTTCTTCCCACTGCAATATATCTATTTCGCTTTCATCAGGCTTTGTATCACATATTTTTGCTGATATATGTGATTCATTTAATTGTGCAAAAGCAAGTACCCTTCTCTCTCCTGCAATTAAATGAAATATACTTTCTTCTCTCCATACTACTATTGGGTGAAGTAATCTTTCGGATGATTTCAACACAGCTGCAAATTCTACAATTGAAGTGAAGTCTCCAATTTGTTTACCTTCTAGATTGTATGCCTTGGTAATCTTTTCTACATATTCTTCAATCCAGTCATTACATTGTTCATTTCTTATAAATTGTTGAATAGGGTGTTTTTCAACTATATTTTTAATTAATGCTAAATCTATAGCAAGTTTACGTGGATTATCTTGATCTGCTTTTATAAAATCTATAGGTATAGTTTTTACGATCACTTCTTTAACTTTGTCTTTATTCAACATTTGAGAAGCAATTGCTCCGGCCCACTTTTCAGTGTTAGCTGTTGCATTGTTATCTTTTTCAATAGAACCAGTACCTGCTCTATTTTTCGAACCGAATTTTTTGACCATGTTATTTCCTTAGTGTCTCCCAGGGAGACACCTTTATTTAGCTAATCTTTTTGTTATTACACTTTTGCCGAACATGTCATTCAGTATGTAATGACAAAGTGTCTCACTATGTTTTAATGCTGTATGATGTTTACTTATCTGAAATATTGACCTAGGATTAATTCCTTTAAGATCTCTTTCTGGGAACGCAGTAGAATGCGGAAGAAATAGATCGTCGGGTAGCATAATAGACCCCAACCTATTTTGAAGCATATCCAAGGTACCCTTATGAAGGTTTGTATTTATACGTACTTTATTTGGAATCAAACCGATTAGCTGCAACTGCTGGACTGAATTTCGAGAGAAGTTTTCTGATTGAATTACTTGAACCATAGCATTAATTCCTTGCATACTTTTTTCTTCAGGCTCAAAAGGAATACAAGCGTGTGTTGCACAACGAATAGCAGAACGAAATATTGGATTTCTTGAAGGCCCAGTATCAAGTACTACAAGATCATACTCAGCACCTACAAATTCATTAAACAATACTTCCTTAAGACGATTAATGACTTTTTCTTCAATCTGACCGCTTTCATTTGAAAACTCAGTATTAATTTTTTCTAGTAGAGCAGGGTGCCCAAGTAGACAATCCACTTTACCTTTAAAACCATTGTCAGGTTTAATATATGTTTCGTACGCTAATACCTCTTTGCCATAGAACGTATCCGCAATAGTACTCCTTGCTTCTACATCCGAAAAATCTTCGTCATCTTGGATATAATCAGGATGGATTGGAGGTAATTGCCCACCAGTAGATTGTGGACTATTTTCCATTCCAACCCAATAATCAGAACTGTTACATTGCATATCTAGATCTACGACCAATACTTTCATATTAGCTTTTATGGCTGCATATTCAGCAACTATTGATGTTACAAGTGACTTTCCAACTCCACCTTTTTGATTAAATACACCTAATATTACTGGCATTTTTATCGGCATTTTCTAACTCCAAATTAATAACATACAGCAATAGTATACGTATGTTTTTATATGTCAACCTTTAACATATAGCACGCATTCATTAATAGAAATGGTGATAAAAATCATAATGAATGTAAAAGTGTCTCCCAGGGAGACACCCATAAATTTAGGTTAAATAAAGCAGTAAACGCTAATAAATATACGGATAAAATAACCATCGAAAAATACAAACTAGTAATAATAATATTTATGAAAGTAAAAAATACTTAAGAATTGTAAAAAAAATTGAAAATGAAATACAATATTGAAAAAAAAGGAGAAGAAAATAAGGGGAAATAGAGTTTTATTAGAGAAGTTTAATACCGAAATATAGAGTTTGGAAAATACATAAATGAATATAATTGGGTAGGGCAGAGAAAAATATAAAGTTTATAGAGGTAAAAAAAGATGTTTAGAGATTTTTGAAAGAGAATAAAAGCATAATAATTATGATTTATTATAATAGAAAACCAGAATAATAAAAAATATATAAATAAAAACATATTAAGGTTGTAATGGAATGAAAAAATCTTGTGAAAGATTTTCGATAAAAATTTGAAATCATAAATTGAGAAGGGACTTAAAAAGATAGATACTGCAAGATTTGTAGGTTGAAGATATATTTTGGAAATTAGTAAATGAATAAAAACTAATATCAAATAATGCGATAAAGATATAATAAAGGTATAAAAATATAAATTATAGACTTGTCGTACTTGTTTAATAATCACATTCAATAATAGATTTGGCAAAAAATTATTATTGTTAAAAAAATTAACTGGAGCATTAAATTTTATATATATAAATGACAACTGCCTATATGAGCCTTAAAATTGAAAATGGTAAAAATATAGACTAGTACATAAAAATATATTTTGTGACTTAGGTTAGAGAACAATTATCAAATATTCAATTCTACAAGCAAACGCTGATAAGAGAGTTATAGGTGAATTCTGTATTAATAGGCAATGTTACGTTGGTAAAATTAACAAAAGTTATATCATAAAAGTATGAAATACACATTTTGATAAATCTTGGTGCTCGAAATAGGAATATTAAAAGTAATAATCGTCAAGTTGAGGACTTAAAATAGTTTTATATGTTAAGTCCCATTAATAAATTATAATAAGCAAAGTAGACAATTATAGTAGGATATTACCAGCTATAATCGGAAATCAGAATCTTTCGGTATTAATCAGTTAATTTTGAGTTGAATTAAAACAGTGTAAATTATTAAAACTAAGTATAAAGAGCTGTAAGGAATGAAATAAAGGAGTAAATAATAACTTAGCCACTAAAACAAGATAATATAAAACGTGTATCAACTTTAATAATGCGTATTGACGTTAGTGAGTACCAACATACTCATGTAGTTAGTAACATTTAGCTAGAGTAATAAAGATTAAATATTTGTATATGTAAGATAAGGTTAACTGAATATAAACAAATATTGATAAAACTCACGATAAAGAATAAGTGATTACGTATTAATGTAGTAATGAGTGGTCCCATAATCCTACCTAGTTTAAGAGTATTAAACCTAATAAATAAAAAACATGTACTGTTGGTTGTTATAAAAAATTACACATTACTATCCAATAGCGAAGGGGTATTGTTCCCAATTAAAATGATAAATAGTTAACCATGTTCGTTAATTAAAAAATTTTGATCAATATTAATGATATAAGATCTAAAAGTAGGGGAGGGTGGTAACTAGTAAAATGATTATATTAACAAGGTATAAATTGAAAAATATTAGAAATTGAAATAAATATTCTACTCCAAATGTAAGATATTATTCATTAAAGAAATTAACGGTTTGTAATAATCATTCATATGAACCTTTATAGAAGGGTCTAAGTTACAAAATTTACTTAGATGTAAAAACATAATGAAGTCATGCTCATAAGATTATTGAAAATAATGAATTTGAATTATATTCATTACTGATGAAAATATATATATAGTCATCAAGAAGTTGCTTTAACGATTCCAAAAACGTTTTAAGAGAATAAATGGTTAAGGTGGTACAAAATTATTTCTTTATAGAAATTGTGATATGGGAGATATTAACCGGTGAAAATATATTGCAGAATGTAAATTTACCCGAAATACGTCAGGTGATATATATATGGTAATAGGTCGCATCGCTCTCGTAAAGTTAATGAAGAATAAGAAAGATATTTTGTAAATCACCTACGAGGAATACAAGTTTAATCAGTGACCGTATATAAGGTTAAAAAGTAAAGTATATGTGAATTATATAACTAGAACTAGGATACAAATTCACCTGGTCAACTAAATTCAGACAACCCAGTTAAGCGGATTTTTTCAATTTCATCATGTCACTTTCAAAATCATTTGGGCTTTTGTAACCCAGATAAAAATACAAGCGGTGACTGTTATAAAACATTGCAATGTAATTCAAAATATCTTT
>Ga0209292_1000427_pt1 | contig 54875 bp, 40 predicted proteins | sample GOMGulsemesocosm_2_FD_184634 | JGI IMG/M metagenome (GOLD analysis project Ga0209292, IMG submission 184634) | Methane-oxidizing microbial communities from mesocosms in the Gulf of Mexico - GOM9C Gulf of Mexico (SPAdes) (version 2) | ecosystem: Environmental > Aquatic > Marine > Cold seeps... | reverse complement strand
TCGATATCGAGAAAGATGTGCTGGGTACGGATAAAGACGGCAAAGCGATTACGCTGAAAGATATCTGGCCAAGCGACGAAGAGATCGATGCCATTGTTGCTGAGTGTGTGAAGCCTGAGCAATTTAATGAAGTTTATATTCCAATGTTTGATCTGGGCATAACAGAAAAGGCTGAGAGTCCACTGTACGACTGGCGTCCACAAAGCACCTATATCCGTCGTCCTCCTTATTGGGAAGGCGCATTGGCGGGTGAGCGTACGATGAAAGGTATGCGTCCGCTGGCGGTACTGGGTGATAACATCACCACCGATCACCTATCGCCCTCTAATGCTATTCAGGCTTCCAGTGCGGCGGGTGAATACTGCGCCAAAATGGGGCTGCCGGAAGAGGACTTTAACTCTTACGCAACGCACCGTGGCGATCACTTGACGGCGCAACGCGCGACGTTCGCTAACCCGAAATTGCTGAACGAAATGTGCCGTGACGACAACGGCGAAGTGAAGCAGGGTTCCTTGGCCCGACTTGAGCCAGAAGGGCAGGAGAGCCGTATGTGGGAGGCGATTGAGACCTATATGCAACGCAAGCAGCCGCTGATTATCATCGCGGGTGCGGACTACGGTCAGGGATCATCCCGTGACTGGGCTGCCAAAGGTGTTCGCTTGGCCGGTGTGGAAGTAATTGTGGCAGAAGGTTTCGAACGAATTCACCGCACCAACCTGGTTGGTATGGGCGTGTTGCCGCTTGAGTTCAAAGCGGGCGATAATCGCAATACTTATGCTATCGACGGCACTGAAAGCTATGATGTTAAGGGTGATGTGGCACCAGGCGCAGAACTGGCGGTAGTGATGACTCGTGCAAATGGCGAGAGCGTTGAAATCCCTGTTACCTGTCGTTTGGATACCGCCGAAGAAGTGCATGTCTATGGTGCCGGTGGTGTGTTGCAGCGTTTTGCTCAAGATTTCCTAGAAGCGAACGGATAAAGGTACTAATCATGAGTGTTTTGCCACAAGTTAAAATCCCCGCCACTTATATGCGTGGTGGAACCAGTAAGGGTGTTTTTTTCAAGCTGGACGATTTGCCTGAGTCCGCAAAGGTTGCCGGTGAAGCACGAGATCGACTGTTGCTGCGTGTGATTGGAAGCCCAGATCCTTACGGTAAACAAACTGACGGCATGGGTGGGGCGACCTCCAGCACCAGTAAAACGGTCATTTTGTCGAAGAGTTTGCACGTTGATCATGATGTGGACTATTTATTTGGTCAGGTCGCGATTGATCGGCCCTTTGTTGATTGGAGCGGAAATTGCGGAAATTTAACAGCTGCTGTCGGCTCATTCGCAATCAGCAATGGCTTGGTTGATGCAGATAAGATCCCTGAAAATGGCATCGCGGTGGTGCGAATATGGCAAGCCAACATCAAGAAAACCATTATTGCGAATGTGCCAATAATCAATGGTGAAGTGCAGGAAACTGGCGACTTCGAATTAGACGGCGTGACCTTTCCGGCGGCAGAAGTTGAAGTGGAGTTTATTAACCCGTCTTCTGCAGATAGTGCCATGTTCCCAACCGGTAACATTGTCGATGAATTAAGCGTGCCGGGTATCGGGGTATTTAAAGCGACCATGATCGCGGCTGGCATACCCACCATTTTTCTCAACGCTGGGGATCTTGGTTACAAGGCAACTGAATTGCAGGGCGACATCAACAGTGATGCAAAAGCGCTCAAAATGTTTGAAGCAATTCGCGCCTATGGCGCCGTAAAAATGGGCTTGATACGGGATATAAGCGAAGCCGTTGGCAGACAACACACGCCGAAAGTGGCGATTGTTGGTAAAGCGACAAATTATGTTTCTTCCAGCGGGAAAGCGATTTCCAGTGAAGAGATTGATCTGAATGTTCGAGCGTTGTCGATGGGGCAGCTCCATCATGCAATGATGGGCACTGCAGCGGTTGCTATAGCCACAGCTGCGGCGATTCCTGGCACGTTAGTGAATTTAGCGGCCGGTGGTGGCGAGCGCAACGCTGTGCGGTTTGGTCACCCCTCTGGCACGCTGAAGGTTGGCGCAAAAGCAAGCTGCGTTGATGGCGAGTGGGCAGTTGATAAAGCTGTTATGAGTCGAAGTGCCAGAGTTTTGATGGAGGGGTGGGTGCGTATTCCTGGGGGCTCCTTTTAACAACTAGCGTGTAGTCAGATTTTTATATGAGGGTTTGCGGTGGCTCTATTTGAACAGCTGCAGGATAAAAGTGCGGGCGCTTAACTCTCATCAGTATGACAACGGCTGGGAAGTGCCGTATATAAAATTGCTAACGGGAACTATCTGAAGAAGAATTGTAGGAAAGAAAGTTACCTCGCAATCTGGCGGCAATTCATAGTTTTATTCAAATATTTCATCTCAACGTTTAATCGCAGCATAAGCCTGTTGAAATACTTCATGGCTTATTATCGTTCGACAAAACTCACCTCCTGCTCTATCGAAAAGCAAATTCATTGTTAGCATCTATACTGAATAAATAGGGCTGAATAAATAGCGATGCTTTACCTTGGATCTTGACGGATTATTTCTTGGTCTATCGTTTTATAAGCACTAGGTGCTGCGCATGACAACCTTTGATAGTTTTCCATTTGTTTAATCAAAAATATTTCAGGACATGTGTAATAAACGTTAACTGCTAACCTGGTTTTATCAGGGTTGATTAAGTGAAGGTAGCTGTTAGATGACAAACCCCTTATTGACCACAGATACCCCTGTATTGACCGCATTACCTGCTTCATACGACGCTATTTCAGACCTGGTTTTCTATAAGGATCTAGAAGGGCTGTACCTGGGTTGTAATCACGCTTTTTATGAGTTTTTTGGTAAAGAAAATGAATCGGATATTATCGGAATCACCGATTATGATTTGTTTGACCAAAAGCTGGCTGATTTTTTTCGGGAAGAAGATTTAACGGTACTCAGCGAGAATACCACCAAGCATAGTGAGCAGAGGGTTGCGGGTGTGGATGGCAATAGTGTGCGTTTATCTTTTTTTAAAATGCCTTTTAGAGATAGTGAGGGTCATGTGCTCGGTATTTTAGGTATCAGTCATGAGCTCATTGAGCGCCATCAAGAATATACTGCTATACAGCCCTGCGAAGTAACGCAACAAGAAAGCCTGCAAAAATATCAGCTGTTATTTGAATTCTCACGTGATGCGCTGTTAATTATGTCTCCACCATCCTGGAATTTTTCCGAAGTAAATCAGGCCGCTCTGGGTCTGTTTGGTGCATCCAGTTTAGCCGATTTTTCCCCGCTTAGATTCTGGGGTATTTCGCCGCCCCGGCAACCGGATGGCAGTCTTTCCAGTGATCAAACGCAGGAAAATATCGCGATAGCCCTGCGTGAAGGATCAACCTTTTTTGAATGGGAATACCAACAACTGGATGGCACGCCATTTTTTTCCGATGTGAAACTGACCCGCATGGACATTGGTGAAGGGGTGTTTCTGCATTGCGTGATACGCAATATCAGCGAACGTAAACGAGTCGAAGAAGCACTACAGGAAAGCGAAGAGAAATACCGGCGTTTGTTTGAGTTATCTGAAGATCCCATGTGGTTGATTGTCGATGACCGCTTTGTCATAGCCAATCAATCTAGTGCTCAACTATTAGGCTATGAGACAGTTGAGGCGCTGACAGATTCTCACCCATCTAAATTTTCTCCTGAATTTCAAGCGGATGGACAAAGTTCTTACGAAAAGGCAAACGCCATGATGGCAATCGCCTACCGTGAGGGGTATCACCGTTTTGAGTGGACGCATAAAAAGAGTAATGCTGAGACATTTCTAGTCGAGGTCAGTCTGACGCGTATCCCATATGGAGGGGACGAGGCCTTGTTCTGTATCTGGCGTGATATAACCGAGCGTAAATTGGCCGATATCGAGCTGGCTGAAAAGGAAACACAGTTTCACTCTTTGGTTGAGAATATTCCTGGAAGCACATACCGCTGCTTGTTGGATGAGCACTGGACCATGCTTTTTGTCAGCAACGCAATTCAAACGCTCAGCGGCTACCCTGCCTCCGACTTTATCGGCGACAATCCAGTACGTACTTTTGCTGAAATCATACACCCGGATGACACCCAGGCTGTTTGGGAAAACGTCAACCAAGCCGTTATTGATGAAAGGTATTTTATCAATGAGTACAGGATTATTGATAACCAGGGTTTGACGCACGACGTCTATGAAAAAGGACAGGCAATATATGCCGATAATGGCAGCGCCAAATATCTGGATGGGACCATATTTGATATCACTGAGCGAAAGAAGCTTGAATCACTGGAAAAATTTCGCGCTGATATATTGGAAATAATTGCCTCTGAGGACTCCTTGTCTGTCGTTTTAGACGGCATTTCTCGCAGTGTTGAACAACGAGATTCTGCCATGTTATGCAGTGTTTTATTGCTTGACGACGATGGCGCTCATCTTCTAAACGGCGCAGCCACCAGCCTACCTGATGACTATCAATCCGCGATTCACGGGCTAGCGGTCGGCATGGGGGTGGGCTCATGCGGAACAGCCGCGTTTACCGGTAAACGCGTCATTGTTGAGGATGTTCAAACGCACCCTTATTGGACGCCGTTTAAAGAATTAACAAAAAATGCGGGGCTGAGAGCGTGTTGGTCTGAGCCCATATGCTCTTCACAGGGAGGAATACTTGGCACCTTCGCCATCTATCATGCTAATCCACATCAACCCACTGACGCCGATATTGCATTAATTGAGCAGGTGGCGCACCTGGCAAGTATCGCTATTGAGAAACACCAGGCCAGCCAAGCATTAAAATCAAGCGAAGAACGCTGGGCATTTGCCATCGAAGGCTCAGGCGACGGTGTGTGGGACTGGGATATCCCCTCCGATAAAATGATCTATTCCACTCGCTGGAAAGAAATGTTGGGATATGCGGAAGATGAAGTCCCGACAAACAATCAAGAATGGCGTGAGCGTATCCACTCTGAGGACAGGCAAGCGGTTTACGAAGCCATACAAACCTGCCTAGACGGCAGGCGGCCAAAGTTCGAAGTTAAATATAGACTGCGTGGCAAGGATTCTGGCTGTATATGGGTCTTAGCTCGTGGCATGGTGGTGAGTAGCGATCATAATAACAAACCCCTGCGCATGGTAGGAACGCATAGCGATATTACCGAAATCAAGATCTCTGAAGACAAACTAAAACTTGCTGCCAGCGTTTTCAGCCACGCCAGTGAAGGCATCGTGATCACTGATTCAGCAGGCAGTATTATTGAAGTCAATGACACATTCTCTAAAATCACGGGTTACAGTCGTAATGAAGTGATAGGAAAGAATCCAAAAATTCTTCAATCGGGACGACAAACGCCAGCATTCTATGCCGAAATGTGGGCAACTCTACTCCAAGAGGGTACGTGGACAGGAGAAGTCTGGAATCGCCGTAAAAGCGGCGAAGTCTATGCAGAATTGCTGACGATTAGTGCGGTACATAATTCTACCGGCAAAGGGATTAATTACGTTGCGCTCTTTACCGATATTACAGAGAACAAAGCCAATCAGAAGCAACTTCAACGTATGGCTCATTACGATGTGTTAACCAACCTTCCTAACCGCGTGTTACTGGCTGATCGTCTAGAGCAAGCTATACATTATGCAAAACGCCAAAACCATTCAGTCGCTGTTGTATTTCTTGATCTGGACGGGTTTAAGGAAATCAATGACGTCCATGGACATCATGTAGGGGACAACCTGTTAGTTGAAGTTTCATGTCGATTGAAAGAATGCTTACGCGACGCGGATACACTTTCGCGTTTTGGGGGCGATGAGTTTGTAGCGGTACTGGCTGATATAGAAAAAATTCAGGACTGTGAGCTGATACTAGAGCGGTTCTTAAATGCGGCATCAGCCCCTGTTGCTATGCGTGATGTTGTATTAAAAGTCTCTGCCAGTATTGGTGTCACCATTTACCCGCAAGACGGCTCGGATTCAGACGTGCTTATACGTCATGCTGACCAAGCGATGTATACCGCGAAGCTGGAAGGTAAGAATCGTTACCACCTGTTTGACACAGAGCATGATGTTGCGGTGAAAACTCAACGAGAAAGCGTTCAAGACATTCGCGCAGCTTTAAATAAAAGTGAATTCGAGTTGTATTACCAGCCTAAAGTTAACATGAAGACGGGGGCTATAATTGGTGCTGAAGCGTTGATACGCTGGCAGCATCCAGATCGTGGCTTGGTTGCCCCTAACGATTTCTTGCCAGCTATTGAAAATCATGATCTCAGCATCGAGTTGGGGGAATGGGTCATCGACACTGCACTTAGTCAAATTACTGCATGGCAAGACCTCAATTTGCCATTACGAGTCAGTGTCAATATTAGCGCATTTCAATTGCAGAAAGAGGGTTTCACTGCACGTTTGGCTACACTGTTGGCAAAGCACCCCACCGTTGCTCCAGTCTCGTTGGAGTTAGAAGTACTTGAGACCAGTAGATTGAATGATGTGGAAGGGGTCGCGGAAATCATGAGAGCTTGTATCGAATTAGGTGTGAGCTTTTCTTTAGATGACTTTGGTACAGGCTACTCCTCACTGACTTACCTTCGACGTTTGCCTGCTCGTCAGATTAAGATAGACCAATCCTTCGTGCGTGACATGTTGATTGATCCTGATGATTTAGCCATTGTTGAGGGTGTGATTGGCTTAGCTAAATCATTTAAGCGGGAAGTTATTGCAGAGGGCGTGGAAACTATCGAACATGGCTCGGAATTATTGCAACTTGGATGTGATTTGGCTCAGGGCTATGGCATTGCACGCCCTATGCAGGCTAAAGATCTTCCTGAGTGGGTTGAAAAGTGGCGCCCTGATGCATCGTGGTCTGCTTAGAGAATAACTACGGTCATTTAACGCCACCGTTGGGTCTTTTGTCATCAGCCTTTTATATACTCACTTTTGATGGTTGGTTGAAAAGCTTCAGGATAAAATCTGATCCAAGAGTCATTAGAGTTTGGTGATCGCTAATTAAGCGGTCTTATTTGAGGTGTTTTTGTGCTTGAAGCTGTTGCTGCCTTGCTTGTTTGTCAATTAGTGGGTGAGTTGATCGTAATTGGATTAGATTTGCCTTTGCCTGGGCCTCTCATTGGTATGGCCATTATGTTCCTGGGCCTTATGGTCTATGGACGCGTGCCTGCACCGCTGGATAATGCGGCAAAAGGGTTGTTAGATCAGCTCTCTCTCTTGTTTGTACCCGCTGGCGTGGGCGTTATGACCCATTTAGCGCTGCTGGGAGAGGAGTGGATCTCCATTACTACGTCGCTCGTCATCAGCACGCTAATCGCGATAGCGGTCACAGGCTTTATGATGCAAAAGTTGAGCGAGAGAACGGATAGAAAAATTAAGGGTGCGCAAGATGGAGAATAATGTCGCATCGATGTGGGTGTACCTGAGTACATCCCCCTTATTACACCTTACTTTTACGGTTACTTTTTTTGTATTGGCCCGCTTGTTATACCGAAAAATGGGCTATCCGGCATTGCTCAATCCGGTTTTGATTACAGTCATCGTGATTGTTGCTTTGTTAAGTTGGAGCAATACTTCTTATGAGGTTTATTTTGAGGGTGCTCAATTCGTACACTTTTTATTGGGCCCTGCGACTGTTGCGCTTGCGATTCCTTTGTATCGGCAAATTTCCTTAGTTAAGCGTTACCCTGTTGCGCTTGTAGCCTCCATTATCATGGGCTCTCTAGTGGCAATGATCTCCGCCGTATTAATCGCAAAATTAGGTGATGTTGGCGAACAAACGCTGATATCTATTGCGCCTAAGTCCATCACAACACCTGTAGCAATGGGCGTTGTCGAACAATTGGGCGGATTGCCATCGTTAACGGCTGTGCTAGTAATTTTAACCGGCATTGTAGGAGCCGCAATGGGTCCATGGTTGCTGGATCGACTACGCGTTACAAACCCAGTTGCCAAAGGGTTAGCTATGGGGCTTGCTTCGCATGGCCTTGGCACTGGTCGAGCTGTTTTGATGGGTGATGTGGCAGCGGCTTTTGCCGGGCTGGCAATGGGGTTGAATGCGTTGGTTACTGCGGTACTTTTGCCTCTGCTGTGGCACTTGTTTATGTGATTGCTTAAGCAGTAATAGGATGCAGCTTGGATTCAGCGTGGCGTAGATACAAAAAGGTCGATTTCCTAACTAAAGGATATCGGCCTTTTTGATGAATTTTAAATAATATCAAAGGCTTAAGTTGGCGCCAGGGATAGGGCTGGAGCCTCCACGCCTTGTGGCTTGTCCTGACATTCATAAGCCATCGTTAACGCCTTTCCTGTAAGCAGGCTGACAGCTCGCTAGCTGTCAATACTTTCATCAATTTACTCGCACAGTACGACTGAGTGGTATGCCGCGCGCCGAAACAATGCCTGCAATCGTTCTAGCGCCTGCTGAGCCGTTACTTTCTTCATGGGCACGTACTTCACTTAGTCAACTTATGTGCGCAGGCAGAATCTTGCGAGGGCGAGGGCAGTATTTTCAACGAAAACTAAGAAAAATAATGTTTTTTTCTATTAAACCGCTAGAATCACTAAATACGCTTAAAACGCTAGCGCGGAATTGTATCTTTTCTGTGTTTTGGTGAAAGAAAAAATACACGTCTTTTAGGAGCACTTGTATCCCCGTAGACGTTAACGAGATAACAAACAGGTTTTAGTTTGAAAATATGAGTAACTCTATGAAGACGGTCAAAATAGTGATTATAGCAAGCAAGGCCGAATCTCTTATCGAGGAACTAAAAGCCAAACGTTGGTCCTCGGTGCACCGCAATAGGTTCCGTGTGTGATGCCATTGAGCGTACAGAGAACTACTTAAGAAATAACTGACTGGAGTATTGCGTCATGAAGTGGGTAAGTAACATGAGTATGAAGATGAAACTGGTTGTGATGCTGTTGGCACCTCTGCTAGGTCTGATTTATTTTGCCCAGGTTCAGGTGAGCGATAGCCTGATAAAAAGTAAAGAGATGAGCCAGCTTAATCAACTTTCCGTATTAAGCACTCGGATCAGTGGTCTAGTACACGAACTACAGAAGGAACGAGGTGCCTCGGCCGGTTTTATGGGTAGCGGAGGCAAGAAATTTGTTACAGCGCTGCCCATCCAGCGCACCGAGACCGATAAGAAACTGATCGATCTAAAAAGCCTGTTAACGGACATTAATACCGGGGACTACGGAATGGCCTTTCAACAACAGTTGAATGGTGGGCTGCGGTTACTGGACCAGTTGCAAACAAAACGTCGGGCTATTTCAAACCTGTCGATCAAAACCAAATTAGCGATCGGTTACTACACCAAGATAAACGGTAACCTGCTGGGTGTGGTTGGTCTGTTGCCCACACTTTCTAGCGAAGGCTCCATCAGTAGCCAGGCCGCCGCCTATGTTAACTTCCTGTTGGCCAAAGAGCGGGCCGGTATCGAGCGGGCCGTCATGTCTAATACCTTTGCTCGGGATTCCTTTGCTGATGGTATGCTCCGTAAATTTTCAACCTTGGTAACGGAGCAGGCGGTTTACATGGATGTATTTCAGGCCCTCGCTACGGCAAATGCTAAAGATTTTTACCAACAGAAAATGAAAGATCCCAGCGTAACTGAAGTGGCGCGCATGCGCTCAGTTGCCTTTACAAAAACTAGCGGCAACTTTGGTATTGATCCCGTTCACTGGTTCAAGACGGCTACCAGCAAGATCAACCTGCTGAAAGAGACTGATGATTACCTTGCTACCAGCTTGTTGAATGCCACTTCTAAGATGGAAGCACAGGCCGTCCAGATATTCTATGTCTTTTCAGTAACCGGGCTGGTGGTGACACTTCTTGCTCTGTTCATGGGGTGGTGGATCGTAAGGGGGCTGACAGCGTTACTCGGTGGAGAGCCTCAGGCAATGGCCAGTATCACCGAACGTATAGCTGAAGGAAATCTGGCTGTCAGCTTCAATAGTGACGATAAAGCGAGTGGTATTTATTTGGCCATGAGAAACATGACGCAGAAGCTGAGAGAAGTGGTCAGCGGTGTTCAGGACGTCACTACTGTTGTGGGAAATGGCAGTGAGGAGATCAGTTCTGCTGGTCAGCAATTATCCCAAGGAGCTACCGAACAAGCAGCTGCTCTGGAAGAGATATCGGCCTCTATGGAGGAGATGGCGGCCAGCATACGGCATAGCGCAGATAACGCCGGGCAGACAACGCAAATAGCCCAAAAGGCGGCTGCCGATGCACAAGAGGGTGGTAAAGCTGTTACCGAAGCAGTCTTAGCGATGAAGGACATCGCCAGCAAGGTATCCATCATTGAAGAGATTTCATACCAGACTAACTTGCTAGCGCTTAATGCTGCTATTGAGGCTGCCCGCGCAGGCGAGCACGGCAAGGGCTTTGCGGTAGTGGCCTCTGAGGTGCGTAAACTGGCAGAACGCAGTCAGATGGCCGCCAGCGAGATTGGTGAGCTATCAGAATCCACCGTTGGGGTTGCCGAGACGGCGGGGCTTATGCTTGAACGGCTGGTGCCCGATATCCAGAAAACAGCAGGATTGGTCGAGGAAATCAGCGCCGCTGCTGACGAACAGGGTGTCGGGGCCGATGAAATCAACCGAGCCTTGCAGCAACTCGACCAAGTGGTGCAACAATCAGCCGCTTCATCAGAGGAGATGGCGGCGACCTCGGAACAACTGACAAGGCAAGTCAGTGAGTTACGACAATCTATGCAATTCTTCAAACTGGATGCATCGGGTGTTGCATACTGATGTGGAGGAGCTGGTTGAATTTAGCGATGCAATAAAGGTGATTGAAAACCAAAAAGTCACGATTTCCTAACTAAAGAATATCGGCCTTTTTAAGAGTATTTAGCGATAAATAAAGCACTTAATTTGGTGCCCATAAGAGGGATTTAGCCTCCACGCCACAGCGATGATATCTTAGATATACGTTGTGGCTTGGTGCGCTTAAAGCGGGAAGAAATTGTTGCGTTAGGCGATGATCCAGATGCCATTTTTCATTCCCTTGAAATGGCTCGTCAATCAGACATGTTAAGTAAATTTATGCCAGCTCATCTGTTTGTTATCAATCCTCGTGCACGCATCCTGGGCAGCTAGAAAAAATTGATTTGGATGGAAATATTACCATCGGTCAGTTTAACAACGGAATCTTTATTCCAAAGGCTAAATGAGCATAAGCAATTATAAATGTAATGTGCTTTATCGCTTGGCTGTAGCACTTCAATTGCTGGTTGCCCCCTATCAGTACAAAGACCGTTATGAATTAGATAACTGAGCTCTCTAGAGCCATGGAACTATTCACTCGAAGGCAAATAATTCTAGCGCGATTGTGATTAAACGGTATACCGCGAGCCGGAGCGATCATGTTCGTCTCTATTCTGGTATCAAACTTTTTTATGGCGCTATGCTAATAGCCTCCGATTGTCACGGCCCTCGTCTTCATTTCAGCCGATCCCACCTCTTTGAAAGCGCTTAAATTTATGAGTGCTTTAAATTTGCTATAACCGCTATATTCGCTATAATCGCTAAAGTCGACAAAATCGACAGAAAGTAAGTTCTCTAAATTTGTACGTATTACCCTGACGTAAGCCTGAGAAAGAACAGGTGTTAACGAATGGATAGTTAAAGCTCTTGACCCGGATGATGGCGATGCCGCTATCTCTACCAAGGTTTCATGAGTTTTAAAGCAGGGTGAAAGTTAACTGTCGGCACCATGGTTTTTAGGCGATTTTAAGGTGAGCATGTTGAAAATAAAAATGAACAGCCAGAATGTTTTCTATCTCTTTCCTGGTGTGATGGGGCTTATAGCCGCTTGTTTGGTGTCGTGGCTAAGTGGCGCAAGTATTGTAATTAGTTTGGTTGTCGCGGCTGTATTGGCTGTGAATGGTGTAGTCGTTGGCGTCTATTTATTCAAAATATTACAAGCAGATTTAGCTAAACAAGCTGAAATTGAAAAAGAACAAACTGACGCTTTATATGAGCGTACAGAATCATATGTCAGTGTCTTTGAGCAGCTCTTTATTGATGTTATTCCCGTCATCTCAAATCAAATTGATATGTCGAAAAAGCATACGGAACAAGAGGTTTTAACCTTAAGTGAAAAGTTCTCTGAAATGGCTGCCCAGATAGGGACGCTAGTATCTGGCCAGGCACATGACGACGGACATTTAATTGAAAACTTATTGGCAGGGACAGAAGAGATTCTCAATGGTGTTGTCGGTCAGCTGAGCGCCATTAATGAGGCTGGCCAAGCAATGATTGAAGAGGTGCGTCAGTTATCGAACGAATCTTCACAGCTTGACAAGATGGCCCTAGAGGTTCAAGAGGTGGCGGGTAATATTCATTTGCTGTCATTAAACGCTGCAATTGAGGCCGCAAGGGCTGGAGATCAAGGCTCAGGTTTTGCTGTTGTTGCTTCGGAAGTTAGAAATTTGGCGAACACATCATCCGAAACAGGTAGTCGTATCAGCAAGACAGTCGAGAGCATCAATGCTGCTATGCAGTCTACGCTGAACACCGCTGAAATCACCAGTAATGCAGATAAGGAAAGAATCCATTTATCTGAAACCTATATTGCAAAAGTACTGAGTGATATTGAAAGCACCCTGGTTTCATTCAAAAACAATACCGATGCATTAACTGAAAATAATGCGCAGATACAAACAGATATATATTCCGTTATGACCGCTCTTCAGTTCCAGGATCGGGTTAGTCAAATGCTTGATCATGCAACGCATAATTTAAGTGATTTATCTTCAGTAGCAGAAAAAAATAGAGCAATAAGTTTGGTTGAGCGAAGCCCTGAATCCATTCAAGTCGGTCAGTTAATGGAGGAAATGGAAAAGCGATATACGATGCCGGATGAATTACTTCAGCATAAAGCCACAGTTTCTGGTGAGGCGGTTGTTGTAGACGATGCCGAGGCAGAAGAAGACGACGAGCTGACTTTCTTCTAAGCAGGTCAAACCAAATTAAAGTAAGGAGCAGTAAAAATGGCAAAAACGATAATGATCGTGGACGACTCAGCATCAATTAGACAGGTTGTGAGCTTAACGTTAAAAGGGGCTGGTTTTGATGTGATCTCAGCGGTTGATGGTAAAGATGCGCTCGGCAAGTTAGATGGCGTGAAAATCAACTTACTGATTACCGATGTAAACATGCCAAATATGGACGGCATAACCTTGGTTCAAGAAGCAAAAAAATTACCGGCCTATAAATTTACGCCAATGATGATGTTAACGACTGAAGCGTCTGATGAGAAGAAGCAAGCAGGAAGAGCTGCCGGTGCAAAAGCGTGGCTTGTTAAACCATTTCAACCGCCCATGTTGCTCAAGGCCGTATCGAAGCTGATGCTTCCATAGGTTTCATTTCGAGACTTTTAGGAGAACCAATGTTGACTATCAATGTGAAAAAACAAGGTGATAAAGATACTCAGATTGCGATTTGTAATGAAATGACAATCTATACCGCGTTAGAGCAGGCAAGCGCACTATCACTTCATTTAAAAGCCGAGCAGACATTACAGCTTGATTTGTCTGAAGTGTCAGAAATTGATAGTGCAGGTGTCCAGTTGTTAATTTATATGAAGAAAGAAACAAATAGGCTCAATAAGCAGTTTAGCTTGGTTAACCACAGCCAAGCCGTAGTCGAGGTTATAGAGCTTTTTGGTTTGGTTTCATTCTTTGGCGATCCGATCATTGTTTCCTCAAACGGGAATGAATTATGAGCGATATGAATGCTGTTCTTGTGACCTTTACCCAAGAAGCAAAAGAGCTTTTGGGTGAGATGGAAGAGTCATTACTTGTTCTTGAGGATAAACCGGATGACAGTGAAACGATTGATAGCCTGTTTCGGGCGATACATACCGTAAAAGGTTCATCAGGGTTGTTCGGATTTAATGACGTCGTTGCCTTTACACATGAAGCTGAAACAGTTCTGGATCAAGTAAGGCATGGTGAAAAAGCCATTAATGATCAGTTGATTTCGACCTTGCTGGATTGTAGAGATCATATTGAAAAACTAGTCGATCATTGTATTGAGTCATCAGATCAAGCGCTACCTGAGGAACTTGTGTCTGCTGGCGAAGCGCTTGTTTTCCAGCTGACAGGAAAACAAGCAGATGATAACGCTTTAGCTGTCCTTGATGAAAACGCCCAAAGTAACGTGTTAGAGGGTATGGGGGAGCCGAGTGATCTTTCTGATAGCTGGATCATTGCATTAGAGTTCAAAGTCGACGCCTTTAGGATGGGTGTAGACCCACTATCATTTATACGTTACCTGAAAACACTCGGCGATATCCAAAAGGTTTTAGTGCTAACCCCTGAGTTGCCTGAGGGCGACGGGTTCGATCCGGAAAGTTGTTATTTACGTTGCAAAATAGCCTTTGTAAGTGATGTAGATAAACAAACAATTGAAGATGTATTTGAGTTTGCAGAAGACGATTGTGTAATCAATATTCTACCGCCAAATTCAAAAGTCGAAGAATACCTTTCTCTGCTCGAGAACTTACCAGAGCTCCATGTTCAACGGTTGGGAGATATTTTATTAGACGTTGGTGTGTTAACAAAAAATGACATTGCCAGGGCTGTGCAAGTTCAAACCGTTTCCGATGAAGTTAATAGCGATGACACTAAACCGCTAGGGACAATATTGATTGAGCAGCAGGTTGTTCACCCCGTCGTTGTTAATGAGGCCCTAAAAAAGCAGGAAAAGATTAAGAAGAAGGTGGCCGGTGAGGCGAACTATATTCGTGTCGATTCAGGCAAGCTGGGACAGTTAATTAACCTGGTAGGCGAACTGGTGATTTCAGGTGCTGGCATGGACCTGATGGTTGAGCGGCACGGCTTGAGTGATGTCGAAGAAGTTGCAGCCACAATGACTACGCTGGTGAGCAATATTCGTGATACTGCGCTAGAGCTGCGAATGGTGCCTATTGGCGAAACATTTTCTCGTTTTAGGCGGGTTGTCCGAGATGTCAGTAAAGAATTAAATAAAAATATTGAGCTTCAAATCACGGGCGGTGAAACAGAGCTCGATAAAATGGTAGTGGAAAAAATCAATGATCCATTAACCCACCTCATTCGTAACTCGCTGGATCATGGCATTGAATCCCCCGAACAACGGCGGCAAGCAGGAAAGCCAGAAAAAGGGATAATTGAGCTGAATGCTTACCACGATTCAGGTCACATTGTTATCCAGATAAAAGACAATGGGGCTGGCTTGGATTGTGAAAAAATTCTGGCCAAGGCAATTACCAATGGAATCATTCCAGAAGATCATAACCTGAGCCAACAGGAAACGTTCAACTTAATATTTGCAGCGGGATTAAGCACTAAAGCCCAGGCTAGCGACTTATCGGGCCGCGGTGTTGGTATGGATGTAGTGAAGCGAAATATTGAGGCTCTGCGAGGCACTGTCGAAATTGATAGCGTTCCTGGCGTGGGAACAACTTTCACAATTCAGCTGCCTTTAACCTTGGCAATCATTGATGGCTTCATGGTTGAAGCAGCCGGTGAACGTTACATTATTCCACTGAGTATGGTGGACGAGTGTGTCGAAATGAGCAGCGGTGAATGGGCCGTTGATGAGGTTATGAATTATGTCAATTTAAGGGGCGTTGCGATGCCTTACATACGGTTGGCGGAGTATTTTAATGAGGAAAGAAAAGTAGCAAGCAGCGAGCGACAAAGCCTGGTGATCGTCCGTTCGGGACAAAATAAAGTCGGGTTGGTTGTCGATGAATTACACGGTGAAAACCAAACAGTTATTAAACCCCTGGGTAAGGTATTTGAAAATTTAAGAGGTTTAACTGGCGCAACGGTATTAGGTGATGGAAATGTTGCCTTGATTTTGGATATCCAGGGCCTTATTCAGACGGCCACAAAAAAGAATTGATGATAAAAAACTGCCCTCGCCTTTGATATTCGTTAAGCGTGGGGTTACGAGTAAATATTTGAATTAAGCATTACTTCAGTAAATGACCTTAATCTTAATATAGGCAAAGAGATGACATATTTTAAGAACTTAAAACTGGGTAGTAAGTTAAGTATTATCTTCGGATTTATTTTAATTATTACCTCGGCGGGCACCTATAACGCCATATCCAATATCGAAGAAACGTCGGTAACGATCGAGCGCATTACACAGGTTCGTGTACCTACAGCTCAATCGAGTATGCAAATGTTGAATGGCCTGAATCAGGCGCTTGCTGCGCTTCGGGGTTGGATGTTATTGGGCAATGAAAAATTCCGTGATGAGCGTGAGCAAGTGTGGAATCAAGGTATTGATCCTGCCTTAGCCTTGATGCAAGAAAAATCTAAAACCTGGACGAATGCTGAAAACATTGAGCGCTTGCAGCGCTTGAATGAACTGTTACCAAAGTTTCAGCAAGCCCAACAGGAAATCGAAGATATTGCACAAACGGTTGGTAACGTTCCAGCAATAAAAATGCTTTTTGAAGACGCGGCTCCACAGGCTGCAATTATGGCAAAAAACATTACTAAAATAATTGATTTAGAAGCGAATCTAGCGGCGACGAGAGAGAGGAAACAGCTGTTAGGCATGATGGCCGATGTTCGAGGCACCATTGGTCTTGGACTTGCAAACATTCGCGCATACTTACTTTCTGGCGATGAGGCATTCAAGCAGAAGTACGATGTACTTTGGGCGAAAAATGAACGTCGCTATAACGATCTAAAAAATAATAAAAAATTATTGGGCCCACAGCAGACAGAAGCTTTCAACGCCTTGGATAGGGCCAGAACGGCTTTTAAAGTGATTCCGCCAGAAATGTTCAAGTTGCGCGGACAAAAAGAGTGGAATATTGCTAACCATTGGTTAGCGACCAAGGCTGCTCCAATTGGCGCTGAGCTTGTGGGGATATTACAGGCGATGTCAGGCAATCAGCAGCAATTACTGCAAGTAGATGCGCAAGAGTCTCTTATAGAGCAGCAACAAGCTGTAACAACAAGCTGGGTGATCCTTGCTGTCAGCGCGTTAATCGCCATCATGTTGGGGCTATTGTTTATTCTTTCTGTCAACAAACGCTTAGCGAGTCTGATGACCGCTATCCATCAACTGGAGGCAGGTAATCTACAGGTTAATATCGATCAGGGTGATTTATCAAAAGATGAAATTGGTCAGCTGACCAGTGGGCTCCTGGATATGCGAAATAAACTACGGACTGTTATTCAATCGGTACGTAGCGGTGCTGATAGTTTAGCCAGTGCCTCTCAGGAGGTTAGCGCGACGGCACAAACGATTAGCCAAGGCGCAGTAGAGCAGTCAGCCAGCTGTGAAAGTACCAGTAGTTCAGTAGAACAGCTGAATGCGTCAGTGCAACAGAATGCCGAGAATGCAGGCGTTACAGAAAAAATGGCAACCAGCGCGGCTTCAGAAGCTCAGGAGGGTGCGAGTGCTGTAACTGAAACGGTAACGGCAATGAAGCACATTGCTAAAAAAATCGGCCTTATCGAAGATATTGCTTATAAGACTAATCTGTTGTCTTTGAATGCTGCGATTGAAGCGGCTTCGGCGGGAGAGCATGGCAAAGGCTTTGCTGTTGTTGCAGCCGAAGTGCGCAAATTAGCTGAAAGTAGCCGAGTAACCGCTGAGGAAATAAGCGAGTTAGCGACGGACAGTGTTGATATCGCTGAGAAAGCAGGTGAACTGATTACCAAGGTTGTACCGGACATTACAAAAACCTCCGATCTTATTCAGGAAATCAGTGCTGCCTCCGATGAGCAAGCCGGTGGTATCAGACAAATAGCTGAGTCGATGGGGCAATTAGATCAAGCAACACAACAAAGTGCTGCGGCATCAGAAGAGTTAGCTGCGACATCTGAAGAGTTGAGTGGACAAGCCGAACAGCTCCAACAAGCGGTTGCTTACTTTAACCTTTCCGACGATGGACAAACTCAAGCGCCTGCTCAAGAAAGGCGAGCACCTGTTGCACCTCGGCGGACGAGTGCGTCGGTACCCACACTGACCCCCGTTGCTGTGGCTGAGAGCTCCTTGGATTTTAATGAGCAAGACTTTGAACGTTTCTAGTCTGGGAGTTAGATATGAGAGATTTGGCTGTTACTAATGATCGCGAAACCGGTGGTGCCCTTGCCGTGCAAATAGAGCATGGGCAATACCTGACTTTTCTTGTGGGACAAGAAAAGCTGGGGATTGGTATTCATGATGTAAAAGAAATTATTGAAATATGTAGTATTACTCGTGTACCGATGACCCCCGATTATATTCGTGGTGTCATCAACCTAAGAGGTAATGTCGTCCCTGTTATTGATTTATCCGCGCGGTTAGGTCATCAAACGAGTGAGTTTGGTAAGCGGAGCTGCATTGTCTTGGTTGAGATTGTCTCTGGAAATGAAACACAACATATCGGCATGCTAGTCGATCAAGTGGACGAAATACTAGAGATTCCTGAGTCGGATTTACAATCTGCGCCAGAGTTTGGTGCAGATATTCGAGTTGATTTTATCCAGGCGATGGGGCGAGTCGGAGATGATTTCGTTGTCTTGCTGGAAATTGCTCGAGTTTTATCGGTTTCAGAGTTATCACAAGTCACTCAGGTTTTAAAATCAAGTGCCGGCGCATCGTTGGAAGTTGCTGATATTTAAAGGATAACGGCAAACGTCGGACCATTTTGATCAAGGGCTCCGTCATTTGCCGAATTTAATCAGCGTTCTTGAGCCGCCTACCCGGGGATAATTGTTGGGCACGTTAGTGATCAAGACTTCCTGTTTTCGTTTCGGGGAGTGTTCACACGAGGAGTGGTGGTTAGTGTGTATTGCTATATCACTATTTATTTAAAGGGAGATAATCATCGCCGTTTCAATGACAACTAGGGAGTTCGAGCTTTTTCGAACGTTCATATATGACCATGCGGGGATTTCTTTAGCTCCAGCCAAGCACGTCATGGTGAGTAGCCGTTTATCAAAAAGGCTGAATTATTATCAGCTGCAGACCTTCAGTCAATATTTTCAGCTGGCGATGAATCCTGAAAACGCACAGGAATTTCAGATGCTGGTTAATATTTTAACCACCAATGAAACGTACTTTTTTCGCGAGCCCAAGCACTTTGATTATTTACGGGATGAAATATTAAAACCCTGGCGTGGTAGCAACCTTCGTGTGTGGAGCGCAGCAAGTTCGTCGGGAGAGGAGGCCTATTCTATTGCTATGTCGCTGTCTGAAAATTTAGGGGCAAGAGACTGGGATATTCTTGGTACTGATTTAAGTACAACTGTTTTGCAAAAAGCGCGGCAAGGTGTCTATCCGATGGGTCGCCTGGAGTTACTGGATCCACAGTTGCTGGAAAAGTATTGCCTGAAAGGGGTGCGGTCTCAAGAAGGTACTTTTCGTATCAGTGAAAAATTGCGGCAGCGTATCAGCTTTAAGCAACTTAATTTAATGAAATCATTGCCTTCAGGAATTGGGGCTTTTGATGTGATATTTCTGCGAAACGTGCTTATTTATTTTGACAACGAAACAAAGCAGCATGTTGTTGAGCGTCTTGTTTCGGCATTAAAACCAGGGGGGCATTTCTTTATTGGTCACTCTGAGACATTAAATGGAATTGCTGGACAATTGGAGATGGTTAAACCGTCTATTTATAAGAAAAAATGAATATTCAGCCTTTCAAAGAAACCCGACGCATAACGATTAACCCGGGTGAATATTATGTCAGTAACACGCAAGAGGTGATCTCGACGCTATTGGGCTCTTGTGTGGCGGTGTGTTTGTATGATCCGGTTAATAAGGTCATTGGTATGAATCACTTTTTACTGGCCTATAAACAGCACAACTACAACACGTCTGTTATTGAGTCAGAAGAAGGGCGATATGGTTTGAATGCAATGGAATTGCTTATTAACGAAATGATGGCCAAAGGCGCGAGTAGACTTAACCTTAAAGCTAAGTGTTTTGGTGGCGGCGATGTTTTACGTTTACGGGACGAGTCAGGTGGACGAAAAAGCGTTGGCGGAGTGAATATCGATTTTATTCGTGAGTTTCTGAAAAATGAAAATATTCCCATGGTGAGTTCTGCGTTGGGTGGCGATTTCGGACGAAATATTCATTTTGTAGGCCGTGATTTTTCTGTCTATATGAAAATGATTGGTGATGTTCAGAAGGTCAAACTGGGAAGAGACGAGCGAGCGTATTGGAAGAAAAGTATTGAAGTACTCAAAAGTGAGACTGCAATGGCAGTGTCAAAAAATAGTCGGGTTGAATTTTGGTAGAAAAATATATGGATGATATAAGAGTATTTCTTGTTGATGATTCGGCCGTCGTAAGACAGGTGTTAACTGGCGTCTTAGATAGCATTCCTGGCATTACAGTGATCGGCTCAGCACCAGACCCGATTTTTGCATTAAAAAAATTAGAGAAGGACTGGCCCGATGTCATTGTTTTAGATATTGAAATGCCTCGGATGGATGGCGTTACGTTCTTGAAAAAATTGATGCAAGAGCACCCTATCCCCGTCGTTATCTGTTCAACGCTGACAACAAAAGGCGCTGAGGTAACGATGCAGGCGATGAGTGCTGGTGCGGTAGATATTATTACCAAGCCAACGATAAATCTTAAAGGGTTTTTACAAGAATCAAAATCTATCATGGCCAATGCGATTAAAGGCGCGGCACAGGCGAAAATGAAACCTGCGCAAGCACTGGCAACGCAGTCGTCAAAAGTCAAAGCGCCAATCGTTGAAATGCCCTTAAAGGCCATGGCAGAGACAACCGACAGAGTCATTGCAATTGGGACGTCAACGGGTGGAACGCAAGCATTGGAGTCTATTTTAACTCGGCTGCCGAAAGCGGCGCCGGGCATTGTTGTTGTCCAGCATATGCCGGAAGCATTTACCGCTGCTTTTGCGTCACGCTTAAATAGTGTTTGTGAAATGACGGTGAAAGAAGCTGAGAATAATGATCGTGTTATGCCTGGGCGTGTCTTAATTGCACCAGGTGGGCGGCACCTGTTATTACGGCGTAGTGGCGCCCAATACCGGGTTGAAGTGAAGGATGGGCCTTTAGTCACACGGCATAAGCCATCTGTTAATGTGCTGTTCCGTTCCGTCGCTACTGCCGCCGGGGCAAATGCCATAGGTATTATTATGACGGGCATGGGGGATGATGGCGCTAAAGGCATGAAGGAATTGCATGGTACGGGTGCGCTGACCATTGCTCAGGATGAGCAGTCCTGTGTGGTGTATGGTATGCCCAAAGAGGCGGTAAAATTAGGAGGGGTCGACTCACAACTTTCTTTAGATGAAATTCCAAGTCTTATTGTATCTTCGCCAAATAGAAGAAAATTCCTGGCGGCCCTGTAAATAATTCGGTGCTTCTTTCCTGTTTGGGTGTGACCGCACTAGGCGGACTTTGACTCTGGGTATAAATCGATTCAGTGCCACTTTTTAACGCTTGAGCGCAACTGCTATTCTTTATGGCAGCCTGGCGCGGCTGACAAATCAATTTGTCAGCCGAACTCTCAGAGGTGAATAAACGCCATTGTTTGACAATCCCCCCAATCCCCCCGCTCAATGAATACCCATGTTGAGGGTCTCATCAAGGTCTCCGTGTGAAGCCCGTTATCGTTAGCAAAGAGCCATCGTCATAGGAAGGCAATATTTAGATTGCAGGTATTCGCTATATTCGCTATATTCGCTAGAGTCGCTAATTGTTTGGTTCTGATTAAATAGCCTCGATTTCCCTGTGACCTATTTAATGATGGTTTGCATGGGCTGATCTAAGTATGCCAATACAGGTAGCGTTTCTCTTAGAAAAGAAATATTGCCGCTTACGGTAGTTTAAGTATCACAATTATTTTTGGGAAAATATAAATGAGCCTCCAACAAATACAAACTGAATCTGATAGAAAAATAAAACCTAGGGTTTCTCAGTTTCTGACCTTTATGTTGAACGGAGAGGAATTTGGTCTTGATATCTTGAAAATTCAGTGTATCGAGCGCTGGCATAAGGTCACGCCTCTTCCCAATACGCCTGAGTTTGTGCTCGGTGTGATTAATTTGCGGGGTAGTGCCGTGGCGGTTGTGGATTTACGTAAACGCTTTGATATGGATGATGTGAGTTATAATTCTGCGACGTCAATCATTGTGGCTCAGGTTCAGACTCATGGTGCCGAGAGAACGATAGGCATGGTTGTCGATGCCGTAACTGACGTTTGCAGCATCGAAGACAGTGAAATAATTGCGGCCCCAGATTTTGGTGGCACCATCAGTGTCGAATATGTCAAAGGGCTGGCGACGATTGAAAGTAAAATGGTGATTGTTTTGGACATTGATAAGTTAATACATAGTGGTGTGCTGGGCTTGCTTCCGGGTCAATTGCTCCACTAAGAATAAGCATTCTTCCGAACCAGTTAGTTCTCCCTGCTTATGATACGGTTAGAAGGAGGAGGTGTTTGGGGCATTGTTGATTAATAACGCAGGTGGAAGTTGCACAAGATAGCATTATCGGACATCTTACGTGTCCGATTGAGTAAGATTAATTGCTCTTCTGTGAGTGTACGAAGGAATGTGCGAATTACAAATTCTGGCAAGGTATTCTAGGTTGAAGAGGTAGAAGGTTTGGATAACGATAGAGTCTATTTAACACCGGTTGAGGTGTCGAAATTTTTAATGGTATCGACGGCCTCGGTACGTTCTTGGGCTGCTAAAGGTGTATTACCTGCAACGACAACCGTAGGGGGGCACCGACGGTTTCTTAAAAAGGATGTTGAGAAATTTGCTCAAATGAGAGGGATTTCTGTTACCGCGCAACCCTCTGGTTTGGCGCGTGTACTTATCGTGGATGATGACGTACAGCTGGGAGGATATTTGTTTGAATTACTGAGCGATATCCCCGGCATTGAAGCCGTAAAAGTTGCTACGGATGGTTTTGAGGCCGGTCAACAGGTGCACGTTTTTAAACCGACGGTGGTATTGCTTGATTTGATGATGCCCGGAATGGATGGTTTTGAAGTGTGCGCTAGCCTGAAGTCAAATAGTGAGACGCAAGATATTCGAGTGATAGGAATGACAGGCTACGCCAGCAAAGAAAATTTAAACAAAATAAAGGCTGTAGGGGCGGAGTGTTGTTTATCCAAACCGCTGGATAAAGAAAACCTTTTTTCAGCGATAGGGCTCTAACTTTGAGCTTGAGGCTAGGGGCATAAGTGGACTTTTCTATGAACGATATACCCAATGAAAGTTTTAATGTACTGGTTGTTGATGATGAGTCAGCACATAGAGCTCTTGAACGGGAAATACTCCAGTCCGCAGGCTTCAGCGTTATTGAAGCCGAAAGTGGTTATGACGTTATGCCTTTGCTCGCAGCCAATGATTTTGACGCGGTACTTCTAGATCAGCGCATGCCAGGTATGACCGGGGATGAGGTTTGTCGAAATATTCGATTGGATACAACGCATTCGTTGCTGCCCATTATTGTTGTTACCGGGTGTTGCGATGACCAGACGTTGTCTCAAAGCCTTCAGGCCGGGGCTAATGATTTTATTCGTAAACCTTATAGCACCGTTGAATTTTTGGCTAGAATAGATTCGGCGGTCCGCCAAAAGCGTAAAACAGATGAACTAGATAATGCGGAAACGTTGTTGCTCACTTTGGCACGGATGGTCGAGGCAAAGGATAACGATACCGGTAATCACTGCTCCAGATTAGCCTATTCCGCTGCCGCATTTGGACGTGTATTGGGGTTGTCCGCAGAGGATATTGGTGTGCTGCGTTATGGTGGCGTGCTGCATGACATTGGCAAACTGGCTATTCCTGATTGCGTGCTATTGAAAAAAGGGCCATTAAATGACAATGAATGGCAGGTTATGCGCCAGCATACGGTGGTTGGGTCTCAGTTATGTGGTGGCTTGAAGAGCATTGAGCGTGTTATCCCTATCATCAGGTCGCATCATGAGCGTTGGCAGGGCGGCGGCTATCCGGATAACCTGAAAGGTGAAGAAATCCCTCTGTTAGCCAGAGTCTTTCAGCTGGTTGATATCTATGACGCCCTGAGTCATTCACGTCCGTACAAACCGGCATGGCCATTAGAGAAAATCATTGCTTTGTTTGAAGAGGAAATAGATTCCGGATGGCGTGATCCTTTCTTGGGTGGTGAATTCGTCAAGATTTTGAAAAATTCACCAGAGCTGTTAATTCGTCCGGACGATGAAGAGCAAGATGAAAGTGAAGAGATTTTCGAAGAAATACAGAGCACGGGCGTGCTGTCGTATAATTCTGTTTCAGCAATGGCGTCTTAGCCTACCCTTGAGTTTATAACTTACTTTTTCACGTTGGTTTTCATCTATGCCTCTTAACAATGCCATACCTCGCTTTACGCGGCCCTTACTTTTCCTGCTGTTCTTCGTCTCCGTATTGGTGCGGGCTGAAAGTGCCGGTCAGCAGCCACTGCTTGTTCACAGCGAAAGAGACTTTCCTCCATATACCACAGTAGATGCGAATGGGCAGCCAACGGGATTTGCTGTCGAACTGCTGAAGGCCGTTGCCGGTGCTGAGGGCCTTGGGCTTGAATTGGGAGTGAAACCCTGGAATGAAAGCCTTAGGTCGCTTGAGAATGGCGATATTGACCTGATCACAACAATGGTGCAAACAGCCGAGAGGGAGCAGAAGTTTTTATTCAGCGATACCTATATGCATGCCTATGATGCTATTTTTGTTCGTCGTGGCGATTATTCAATTGCTAGCCAGGCTGACGTTCTGAATCATAAAGTGATCGTTGTTCGTGATTATTATATGCACGAATATCTGCGTGGTCTTCACGTCGATGATCGTTTGATTGTAGCTGGGTCAGTAACCGAGGGTATGGCCAGGTTGGCCGCCGGTGAAGGAGAAGCCATGGTAATGGCTCGCCTAACGGGTCTACAAACTATTCGTGAATTGGCTATAGATAATGTCGAGGCTCTTGAAAACCCTGTCGACTGGTATTCACTTAATTATTCTTTTGCGGTGAGCAAACATCGGCCAGAATTACAGGCCTCTCTTAATCGAGGGCTGGCAAAAGTCCGCGCCGATGGAACCTATGACAAGCTGTTTGATAAATGGATTGCCAGTGCTGATGAAGTCGCTATCAAAAATGCCAAAGTCAGCAGAAATTTTAATATCATCCTCGCAGCTTTTGGCGTGCTCTTTGTCTCGGCGTTGATGTTCATTTATTTGTTAAGGCGAATGGTCTCTATCAAAACAGCGGCGCTACTGGCCGAAAGTGAAAAAAGGTACCAGGTAGAAAAGGTCGTTGATCAAAACGAACGGTTTTTTCTCGGGGCTTTTGAGTCAACTTTGCAGGGCATGGCGCTACTGAGCACCGATGGCGTGTGGGTTAGGGTGAATAAAGCCCTCTCCAACCTGCAAGGGACGGCTCCTGCAGACATTATTGGCACCAATATTGTGGAGCGACTTAATGAGCATGATAAAAGACTGTATAACGCCTCGGTTCAATCGATGCTCACGGGAAAGCAAGAGAGCTTTGCCATGGAGTTCCAATGTTTAAGTAATAAAGCTGGGAAATGGGTTCGTGCTTTCTTCTATTTGGTGAAAAGTGACGAGGGGAAAAGTCCGTTTATCTTTGCTCAAATCCAGGATATTTCTGAAAAGAGATCGGACGAGGAAAAGCTTAAAGCCTTATTAAATGACCTTCAATTTTTGCAGAGTACGATTAACCGGCATGCCATTGTTTCGCGTGCCGATGCTAAAGGCATCATTACCTATGTGAATGAAAGTTTCTGCACGGTGAGCGGGTATTCCTTTGACGAGTTAATTGGCAGTGATCACAAGCTTGTCAAGTCAGGTGTGCACAATAAGGGGTTTTACAAGGACCTTTGGGAGACTATAACGTCTGGAGGAGTGTGGCAGGGGGAGATTTGTAACCGTGGCAAAGACGGTTCTTTATATTGGGTTGCTACAACCATTGTTCCGCATATGGAGACGGAGGGTGAGCCCGATTATTATCTTTCTGTGAGAACGGATATCACTAAACAGAAAAAAGCAGAAAGCCGGATTCGATCCGAAAGCGAGTTTCTGCATACGACGCTTGAAAATATCAAAGATGGCATTGTGGTGCTTGATGATAGCGGCAAGGTAAAACTTGTTAACGCTGCGGCTAGAAATTACGTGGTAAATGATCAGGGGGGGCTGGAATGCCAATCATCTGATGAAACGTCTCTAATGCCCTGTAAATTAAATCGGATCATTAATGATACGTTGGTAGGTACCACGTTAGATGAAATCCCTATGACATTATCGTCAGTCGACAAGGGCGATGAGCATAACTTCCTGATCAATAGTCACCCGATAAAGGACAAAAATGGGAGTCAGGTTGGCTGTTTGGTTTCAATGCATGATGTCACCGAGCGGCTTTCGACTGAAAAGCAACTTGTAGACTCTAACTTCCGTTTTAAAGCTTTCTTCGATAATAACGCAATAGCGATTTGTACTTTCGACAATAACTATAGTCTGCTTAATGTAAATGCCGCCTTTGAGGCAATGCTGGGTTATTCTGAAGCTGAGCTCCAAACACTGGGAATAAAGGGAATTACCCATCCCGACGATTTACCTGCTTCGTACGCAAAGTATCAGGATTTTGTTAACGGTAAAGTTGACAACTATCAGCTTGAAAAGCGCTACCTCCACAAAGACGGGTCTTCAGTTTGGGGGCGTCTCACCACGTTCTATGTAAAAGCAGGTGAGGATAAGGACAAATATATGGTCGGTATGGTTGCCGATATCACTCATGAAAAGTTCATGCAAGAAGATAGGATTCGCTTACAGCGTCAGTTACGACAAGCTGAAAAAATGGAAGCGATTGGTGCTCTGACTGGCGGTATTGCGCATGACTTCAATAATATACTTGCCAGTATTATGGGTTATACCGACTTAGCGTTAATGAAGTTTTGTCAGGAACCCGATACTAAACTAAAGCAGTATCTGACCGAAGTTTATAAGGCTGGCGAGAGAGCTAGAAACCTTATTGCTCAGATGATGGACTTTAGTCGTGCAGGTGGCGGTAGCCGGAGTAATTTGGCAATGGAAACTATCGTAAAAGAAACATTAAAGATGATGGCGCCAACATTACCTTCCAGTATTCAAGTCGAATATCAAGGTCACGAAAAGAACTTGCCGCAGATATCCATTGATCCTGTGAGACTGCATCAGGTTGTTATGAATTTGATCATTAATGCCAGAGACGCACTGGATGGAAAAGGGAAAATTGTCATTTCAATTAAAGCTTATAAAGGGAGTTCGACGGAATGCCTATCTTGTCATGATGTGATCGATGGCGATTATGTTGAATTGTGCGTTTCGGATTTTGGAGTGGGCATGGCTCCCGCTGAATTAGTACGAATATTTGACCCCTTCTATACGACAAAGGATGTTGGTAAAGGAACCGGAATGGGGTTGTCGGTGATACACGGCATCGTGCATGAATACGATGGGCACATTATTGTTGAATCAGAGGCCGGGAAGGGGAGTGATTTCCGCATACTGTTTAATGCGTTAGCACCTCTTGAAAGTGTGATTGAAGAACAGAGTGAGGATGCTGAGGTATTGCCGCATGAATTCAAGCGAGTGATGGTTGTTGATGATGAGCCAATGATAACTGAATATTTAAAAGAGTTGCTAGAATCGGTCGGTCATCATGCCAGTGTTTATACTAGCAGCAAGGAGGCATTGGCAGCGTTTAACAATGCACCGGATTATTTCGATGTCGTGATTACGGATCAAACAATGCCGGATATTCTTGGTGATGAATTAATTGCAGCAATGAAGGCAGTTAGACCTGAGCTTCCTGTCATTTTGTGTACGGGGTATACCGCATCAAACATTAAGGAAGTACTTGAAGGTTTTGAGCTCGTCCAATTTTTGGAAAAGCCGGTTAAACGGCAAGAGTTATTAGCAATGGTTAACCCAGTGGTTGTTCATTAATAACTAATTTGATTGGACTGTATCTTGGTTTTACTAGCCACTTGGTAGCGCTAAATCTAGCGTTTTAGGTGGCGAGAATGCCTGGGCTTGTCATCAATCGTTTAGTTTTGATCTAATCCTGCTTCCTCACGAGCTTTGGATACACAACCAGGGCATATACCGTGACTAAATTGAGCTTCTGAGTGTTCGCTAATATAAGCCTCTAGTCTATTCCAGGCGCCACCATCATCGCGAATATTATGGCAATAGGAGCATATCGGTATGATTCCCTGTAATGCTTTAATTTCATTCAATGCGGCTTCCTTTTCATCCAGAATAGTTTTTCTCTGCACACTTAGAATAGCAGCAGTCCAGATAGCAAATAGAGCGAGAGAGCGATTGAATATTACTTTCCATAACTCTCCTCCAGGCGGAGATGAGTAAAAGGCAATGATAGTAAGCAGTGTTCCACCAATCGCCACATAATAGGGTAGCCTTTTTCTTGGTGACCAAAGCGAGACTAAAACAACCAATATATAGGGAACCCCCCCGGCCACGCCAAGCGGAATCATTGAATCTACAATAAAAAAAGAAATAGCTAGAATTAAGCAAAGAGCAATTACTTTGCTGTCTGTAGAGGCGGTAGCGCTATGATTTTTCATGTATTGATGTCTTTTTATTTCTCACGTTAGGCGGTGAACCTAAACATAAAACTCAGAGTACGTCCCTATCTCTTCATCGGTTATGTGTTTCGTAATGGTTTCCAATATTACGCCTGACTTTGTGCTAAGTAGAAATGATTTTCTGTTTATTTTCAAATTTCGAGTAATGATTTTGACTTGAAAAGCGCGGATGACGTTGATCAAACTCAAGTTTGTGAGGGGGTTCAGCCGTTAAATGAGGGGTATTAATAACAAGGATTATCTGGAACGGGTCGAAATTGAAATGAATGTTACGAATTACGCATCTGATACCAGGCGCTTTTTAACGTCTTATTTAGTTCTTCCGGGTTCGTTAGCGGACCTTCAGATGTTTTTCCAGCTATCGAAAAAGCACTAATGGCTCGACATTGGTTTGCTTGGTTACGAGGCTAGATCTCCGAATTTACTCTTAATCATTTTTGCATTACCACCTGAGTAGTTTTCAGGGCTCGAAGCCTTGTGCCCGAGCATGGGTTAGCTAATAGAGGCAGATTATTAACAGAGCGTTAACAAAACTTGCGCGAAAGCGCTACATTCGCTAATATCGCTAATATCGCTAATATCGCTACGCCGGTCATTGTTATTTACGTGCACGTTCTGGGATTATTAGTGGTGTATTGCTAATAACGAGAGCCATCGGAGGTATAGCCTATAACGGGTTATATCAAATTTAGGGGCTAATTTTGTCATCAGATCAAACTGGCAGTGTCAGACATCCTGTCTCATTTCTCTCTTTGTCTTTTTTCGAGGGACTTCGTATTCGACAACTGTTGTTGTTGATCATTGGTGTGCTAAGCCTTATAGCCATCTTGGCTGTTTTATGGAGTGCCACTCAGGTTCTGAATCAGAATGAAGTAGCAGAACAACTTGTTTGGGATAATGCTGCTGCCGAACAGGCCTTATCTCTCAATATATCGTTAGGAAGAGAGCGTGGTCTCACCGCAGGTCTGTTAGCAAATTCTGAGTACTACAACGCCGAGACTCGGCAAGAGTTATTAACACTTCGAGAAAAAACAGACCAAAGGCTGCGATTGTTACAAGGGCGCCTCAATAGGCGCCCAGGCTTGTCGGGTGTTGTCGCTATGCGTGAACAGTTGGCGGCGATATCTCGAAGCCTTGCCGATAATCGTCAGAAAGTGGATCTCAGCCTGGATCATCATGAGATAACGATTACCCCTAACGGCTGGATTGGCGCCGTTACGCGGTACATTGAAAATGTATACAGGGTTAGTCACGCCATATCAGCTCCAGTTAACGAAGAGGGACGTGCTGCAGGCTACGGGATCGCTAGTAAGGAAATATTTTTTTCCCTAAGTGAGTATTTAGGGCAGGATAGGGCGCTATTAAGTATGGTAATAGCTCAGCGTCGATCTTTGCTGCCGCATGAGTACGAGCAGCTAAGTAACCACCAATATGGTATCCAAGCAGCGTTTGAAAAAATAGAACGGATGCTACTCAACTTTCCTAGAACCTCTGAAATCACGTTGGCCAGGCTTGCGTTGCAACACACTTATAAGCGGGAGTACCTGTCGCTGCGGGATGACGTTATTCAAAGTAGCCTGGCTGGCCGGGCCTACCCAGTCAACACCGTTGAGTGGTTTGGTAGGGCTACAAAAGGGGTTGACGCGGTTCTCAAGCTTTCAAGTGCAATTGATCTGTACATAAATAGAGACATTAAGCTTATAAAGAGTGACGCTGATAATCTGATGGCGGCTTTTTTTGTCATCTTGGTACTGGTTATAATTGTTTTTTTCTTCGCCTTTATAGTCATCCGCCGCCGTATCCTGATTCCGTTGCGCGAATTGGAGCTTTCCGCAAAAACCATTGCCAATGGTGACTTTTCTCGGCCTATGCGAGTCAAAGGCAAGGATGAATTTTGTGAGGTTGCCAAAACATTTGAGGTTATGCGCAAGTACCTTATTACCGACCGCCTTGAACGACGCAATCAAGCGGAAGATGAGTTACGAAAGCTCAGTACGGCAATTGAGCAGAGTGTCAGCTCAATTATAATGACCGATATTTATGGCGTTATTGAGTATGTAAACCCCCAGTTTTATCGGACGACAGGGTATGACGTTGATGAGGTTATTGGTGGGGATTCGAGTTTACTGGAATCCGGTGAAACCGATAAAGCCATCTACAGTGATCTCTGGGCTACGATCAGTCGGGGGCTGGTGTGGCATGGAGAAATGCTGAATAAAAAGAAAAATGGTGAGCTGTACTGGGAAATGATTTCCATTTCGCCGGTGCGTAACCGAGACGATGAAATCACCCACTTCATCAGCATTCAGCATGACATCAGTAAGCGTAAGGCTCTTGAAGAACGCCTCAACTATATGGCCTACCATGACAAGTTGACGGGACTGCCGAATCGCGCTCTATTGGCTGATCGCTTCACTCAGGTCGTTGCTCATGCACAACGACACGAGGGGACTAAAGTTGCCCTGCTGATGATGGACCTGAATCGGTTCAAACTGATCAATGATAGTCTTGGACACTGTGCTGGTGATCAATTGCTTATAGGAGTTGCGGAACGTCTCAAACATGCTACACGAAGCTGCGATACGCTTGCACGTTACGGCGGTGATGAGTTTGTTATGCTCATCGAAGATGTAGCCAATATTGAGGATCTGGTCGAAATCGTCAAGCGTTTAAAGGGTGCGCTTGTTGCCCCGTTTATTATTAGTGACCAAGAGCTACATGTCTCTGGCAGTATGGGTATTAGTATTTGGCCCGATGATGGAGTGGACATGGATAGCCTGCTGACAAAGGCTGATACGGCTATGTACCATGCTAAGGAAGAAGGCAGTGAGGATTTCCAGTTTTTTACTGCTGAAATGAACAAAAAAATCAGTCAGCGTTTACATTTGGAAAACGACCTGCGCAAAGCGATTGATAATCAGGAGTTTGAGCTTTATTACCAGCCCCAGGTTTGTCTAACAAGTGGGCGAATCACAGGAACTGAGGCATTGATACGCTGGAATCACCCCGAGCGGGGACTGGTTCCCCCGGTACAATTCATTCCTTTGGCCGAAGATACAAGTTTAATCAAGCCTATCGGACTATGGGTGTTGCAGACGGCCTGCCAGCAATTAGTAAAATGGAAAAAAGCCGGGCAAAAGGAGATGTCCATGGCCGTGAATGTTTCAGTGCGCCAGCTCGAAGACTCTCATTTTATTGCTGGCCTAACAGCCGCTCTGGAGGAGAGTGGGATTGATCCCGCAGATTTAGAAATCGAAATCACTGAAAGCACGGTTATGAGTCAGCCTGAGAAAATGTTAAAGGTATTGGGTGCCATTAAGCAGCTTGGTGTAAAGCTTGCCTTGGATGATTTTGGTACAGGCTATTCCAGTCTCTCTTACCTGCGAGATTTTCCTTTTGACAAGCTTAAGATTGATCGCTCATTTATTAAGGATATTGTCGAAAAGCCCGAAGACGTGGTCATTGCTCAAGCCATTAGCACGATGGCTCATACGCTGAATATGAGGGTGCTTGCTGAAGGGGTTGAAACCGAAATACAAGCAAGCCATGTACGCAACTGCTTTTGTGATGAGATGCAAGGGTATCTAATTAGCCGCCCTGTGCCCGCGGGTGAGTTTGAGCAATTATTTTTTCAAGACAATCAAATTATTGCCGAGACAGCATAAGGCAGCCCCCTAATTTAATTATCGTACTTTGTTAAATACAGCATGCTTATCGCGTTCATTTTTTATGAGGGCGTTAATTATGCTTTATAAAGTTGTCATTACTACCGCGCGTTATTTTTGTGTAGATGCCTACGGAAAGGACTTACGAAATGGAATCACAATCGCCCGCAATTCTATGTGCCCGCCAGCCTATTTTTAACGCCCAGTTAGATGTTTTTGCCTATGAGCTGTTATTTCGCGACAGTGATACGGGGTGTGCCGATATTCATGCTGATGACAATGCAACCTCTCACGTTATTCTTAATGCGTTTACAGGACACCCCATTGAAAATTTGCTAGAAGGAAAGAAAGGTTTCGTAAATTTTACGAGAGGCCTGTTAAGGGCCTCCCCGCCTATTAGCGCAGAAAAAGTGGTCATCGAAATATTGGAGAGTGTCGACGTTGATGATGAAATGATTATGGACGTCAAAAGGTTGAAGGACGAGGGGTACACGATTGTATTAGATGATTATGTCTTCAGCGAACATCACCATGAACTACTTGAGTTAGCAGATATTATTAAGATTGATGTGCTTTCGCAAAGTTATGAAAACGTTAAGTGTGAACTAGAGGTTTTAGAAAAATACAATGTTTCATTTTTGGCTGAAAAAATTGAGGCTAAAGAAGATTTTATTCAATGTAAAGAACTCGGGTTTACTCTTTTTCAAGGGTATTTTTTGTCTAAACCTAACAACGTAAAAGGGAAAACGGTAAATGGGGATCAGGCATCTCTTATGCGTTTTTTGAGAATTCTGCAGAATCAAGATGCTGAGTTTAATGACATTGAAGCAGTTATTTCCATAAACCCCATTCTTACCTATAAGTTATTACGGCTTATCAATTCTGCTGCTTTTGCTCTTGAGGGGACTATCACCTCAATTCAGAAGGCATTGACGATACTGGGGTTAGAAAAAGTTCGTACTTGGGGAAGTATGCTAGCGATGACGGAGATGTCGTCAAAGCCTGAGGTTTTATGCGTAAATACCTTGATCCGGGCGCAGATGTGTAGATCTTTAGCTGGGGCTTTGTCGGTAGCTGAGGCTCCGGTAGAAAGCCTATTTATGGTCGGTTTATTGTCTACAATGGACGCATTCCTTGATCTTCCAATGGAGGAGGTAGTCAGCTCCTTAGGGCTTCCTGTCTGGATAGAGGAGGCTCTCATAGAGCGTAAAGGTCGTATGGGGCTAATCCTTAATACGGCTGTTTTTTATGAGGAAGCAGAATTTGATAGTATTGATTGGGATGGTTTGCGGCAAATTGGGCTTCCTGACCAAGATGTCCAACTAATTTATCAAGAGAGTATTCTCTGGGCGGCAGATATCATGGATCAATTAATTTAATAGTTAGGTTGAATAGCCTATTACAGTTATTTTACATTGAATAATGACTATGTGAGGTAGTCCCGTATCAGCTATGATCTTCGCTTATGTTGGTCTGTTAGTGAAGCGCGCAGATTTACGCCTCAACTTACTTCAACGCAAGCTTGGTTTGTATGTTGATCCGTGGCAACTACTCTGTTGCGTCCTGAGTGTTTCGCAGAATAAAGCCGACTGTCAGCTGTTTTTAGCAAAGTATTTACGTCATTAATATCGTTAGGTCTTATTACAGCCACTCCAACCGATACGGTCATATACTCCGAAACTTTACTATTTTCATTGGGTATAGTTAGTCCTTCTATATTCTTACGAATGACCTCTCCAAAAGCTTTGGCAGAGTCATCTGATTCGCCGCTAGTCGAAATAATTGCGAACTCTTCTCCTCCTGTACGAAAAGCAAAATCACTAGATCGACGACAAATGCTTTTCAATCGATCGCCAACTTTTTTGAGGGCTTTATCTCCGGCAGAATGACCATAATAGTCATTCAGCTTCTTAAAATAATCAATGTCGAAGGCGATTAGAGTGAGCAGTTTTCCATCTCTCCGTGCACGCAGGTGCTCCGATCTGAGAACATCATCAAAATGTCGACGGTTATAGAGCCCCGTTAGTTGGTTTGTAATGGATAGCTTTTCAAGTTTTTTGTTGGCCTCTCTGAGCTCGGCTTCAATTTTTAATCGGGCGTTTCTCTCACGCATTAAGTCCAATGTGCGTGATGACAGGCTATCGTACATTGTCATGACCGTTTCAATCAGAACGCGAGTAGAACCGCTCATTTTTCTGTCGGAAATGGTCTTGGCTTCTTCTAATGTGGAGCCTGAGTTTATTGCATTTGCGGTTATAGCTAACCTTTTGTCATCGTCGATAATATGAAAAGCAAGCCAGCGAATGAGGAATTTCACTATGTCCTCAATCACTTTATCTAGCGGTTCATGCGCATCCCTTTCTTTAAGTTCGAGAACCTTCGGTAGAAATGAGGCGTGCCTTAGCTGGTGAGAAGAAAACCAAGAATCGTCTTTGAAGTATTCAAACCATATAGCCTCTTCCGATTCAAAATGATAATCCGCATATTTAGCGAGTTCTTCAAATGCTTGGTTAACACTTGCCGGGTCATTGTGAGTCAAAGTATTTGCCAGCTTATTAAGTAATTTGACAAGTACCTTATGCTGTTTGTCGATCTCGGGATGACCCGTATCAAAGTTCTTACTCCAAGGGAAAACATCAAATTCATGGAGGAGGGATGATTCAGGCATGGGTTTCCTAGAGACGAGTGGTTTATGTGAATATTATGAGCGCATTATATTTTATGTGCGTATTTGAATAAAGCGTTTGATGAATAGTCTCTACGGCTCTAGACACTCCGCATGGTAAAAATGAACCATCGTAGAAAGCATGAACAAACGCCGTCAATTTACAGAAGAATTCAAACAAGAAGCTGCCGCTCAGGCTTGGGTTGCTGATATCACTTATATTAGAACCTACGAAGGCTGGCTGTATCTGGCCGTTGTTATCGGTCTGTATTCACGCCAAGTCGTTGGCTGGTCGATGAGTCAGTGTATGGCTGCTGATCTTGTATTAGACGCTTTGCTGATGGCTATCTGGCGTCGTAAACCGCTTGAGCAGGTCTTGATTCATTCTGATCAGGGCTCACAGTTTACGAGCGCTGAATGGCAGTCATTTTAAAGGCCCGCATGAGTCGACGAGGAAACTGTCATGACAACGCGGTTGCTGGGAGTTTTTTCAGCTACTGAAACGAGAGCGTATTCGGCGAAAAATTTATAAAATGAGAAAAGATGCTAGGAAGAATATCTTTAATTACATCGAATTTTTTACAACTCGATACGCAAGCATGGTGCTAATGATTTGCTGTCACCTCAGCAGTACGAAGACCGTTTTAAATTGAATAACGGAGTGGTCTAGGTTTATAGGGGCTATTCATCAATTTAGATTATGTTCAGAATCACTATATTGAGTGCGAATCGCAAGAATTTCTGGGAGAACTTGGAGAAAACATTCCACAATTCTAGGATCAAAATGGCTGTTGGCACTGTCACGGATTAGATTGACTGCATCTTCGGTATTCCACGCTTTTTTGTATGGGCGATCAGAAGTAAGAGCATCAAAAACATCTGCAATGGCAACAATGCGTCCTTCAGCAGGGATATCAGAACCGGCGAGACCGTTCGGGTAACCACTGCCGTCCCACTTTTCGTGATGAGTAAGCGCAATAGAGCGAGCCATCTGTATCAAAGTCGACTCATCTCCTTCAAGCAGCCTGGCGCCTATCGAGGCATGTCTCTTCATTACCTCCCATTCATCTGGATTCAGTTTGCCTGGTTTGAGTAAAATTTGATCCGGGATACCGATTTTTCCTATATCGTGCATTGGGCTGGCGTGCAAGATTAAATCGCATTCCTCTTGGCTCCAGCCCATAGCCCGTGCTATCAGCATGGAGGACTGGCTCATTCGTATGATATGAGATCCAGTTTCGTTGTCTCGGTATTCAGCAGCAAGGCCAAGCCGTCTTACGGCCTGCAGACGTGTGTCACTTAACTCCTTAGTACGTTGTCGTACCATCTCGGCGAGAATATTTTTTTTGTCATGTATCAGCCTATGTGCCAAGTGAGCATCAAGCAGGTTGCGAATCCTGGTTTGTAATTCTTCCCGGTCAAAAGGTTTGTAGAGAAAGTCTCGCGCGCCTGCCTTCAGAGAGCGCAACTTATATTCCCGCCCAGCCTGAGCCGTCAGTACCACAATAGGCGGTAACAATGGATCGTTTAGTTTCTTTAGCTGGCCTAGTACATCAAATCCATCCAGATGTGGCATGTTAATATCGAGTAAAATCAAGTCGGGACGGTGCCGTTGATACTGCTTCAGTACATCTCTGGGATCTTGAAACAAACTTAGTTTGTCATAACCGATGCTTCCCAACATTTTTTTTAATAATTTCAGATTTACTGGCTCATCATCGACAATGAAAATGGAGGCATCTTTGTGCATTAAGCGCTAACCCTGATTCATTTTAATATCAGCCTGCAGCATATTCGGGGTAGCTGTCAGGTAATAATCAACTGTGCTAGAAAACGTGACCACATCAAGCGGCTTTGTCAGATAACCGGAAAAACCGAAGTCCTTTCCTTTTGCGATATGTTGCGGCATTGCATCGGCACTTACCGCTATCACCGGGATATGTTCCAGTTGCGGATCTGAACGCAGTGCAGACAACACCTGATAGCCATTCAGCCGAGGCATGTTGATATCCAACAAAATCAAGTCCGGCTGGTGTGCGGAGGCAAGTTCGAGTCCCAACTCTGGCTCGTGAGCTGTAAACAAGTCTATGTGTTGTCGTTTTGACAGTATCTGGCTGACCAGCCTTAAGTTGACAGGGTTGTCATCGATGTAGAGCACTTGGTAGCTCCTATTGAAAGGAGCATTTGCGGTATTAACGGCGCAGATACCAGGCGTTGACTTATCCGTCTGGTGAACCGGCAACTCTCGAGGTAGCTCCAGCCAAAACCGAGTGCCGACTCCTTCTTCGCTCTCCATTCCAATATGTCCGGCCATCATCTCTATCAGATTTTGAGCAATGGAGAGCCCTATACCTGAACCCTCTATCTCGCTATCCTCCGCCCCAAGACGGTTAAAAGGTTGGAATAGTTGATTCTGCTGTTCCTGGGAGATACCGTAACCGGTATCGGAGATCGTAATACGTAGCGTATCTTTATCAACAAGAATTAGATCAAGGGATACCGTACCCTGCTCACGGTTATATTTGATGGCGTTGGAGATCAGGTTGAGCAACACTTGTTTAAGTCGAGTGTGATCAGCCCGGGCATAATAGTCGTCTCGCTCCTCCTGGCGTAGCGTAATTTTACGCTGCTGGGCCATCGGAGCCAGTAAGGTGTTACATTCCGATAGCAAATCCCAGATATGGACCGGTTCGAGCGAGAGGTCCACGTGACCTGCCTCGATTTTTGCCAAATCCAGAACTTCGTTAATTAACGCCAGCAAGTGCTGCCCCGCACTGCTGATTTCATTGACGCTGTCCTGTTGTTCATCATCCAGATCATCGTCGTACTCCAGGAGTTGAGCAAAGCCGAGAATGGCGTTCATGGGCGTGCGTAGCTCATGGCTCATGCTGGAAAGGAATTCCGATTTGGCCTGATTCGCACGTTCTGCAATTTCCTTTGCAGCCATTAGTTTTTCTTGAAGTTTGATTTCGCTGGAGTAATCGCTGGCAATGTTAAACAGGAACTGCACAGAACCATCCGGTCCATAAACAGTACCAAAGTTATTATCGGTCATTAGGCTGCTGCCATCGCCGCGCTCAATCGGTAGTAAGCCAGACCAGCTCTTGCCGGCGAACAGATCCGTCATAATTTCATCAGTCAGCGTTGAGGATGATGAATCCATGAAGAAGCTTGTAATTGACTGATCGATCATGACCTCCTTCGTGCGGACATGAAGCTCCAGGTAAGACTGGTTGAAAAAGATCAATTTTCCCATAGCATCGGCAATGCCAATAGACTGCTGGGTGCTTTCGAAGATCCGCCGGAAAATCATCAGTTCCTGATGCGCCTGCTTACTCTTGGTCTGATCCTGAATAATGATGCTAATTAAGGGCTTGCCGAACTTGTCGGGTATTAATGAAAAATTTAACAACAATTCTAAAAGATGCCCGTCTTTATGGCGAAGTCTACTTTCAACAGGTCCTTGCTTGTTTACTATTCTGTGCTGCTCCAACAACCTACGGTTTGATAGATCAGGAAGTAGATGTAACAAACTGTTAAGTTTATCCTGTGCATAGAATTCATCTTTGGTATAACCCATGATATCCAGCAGACTCTGGTTAACCTCCAACAGCTTGCCATTGGTATCGCTCAGAATGATCCCGGCGGGAGACCGGGCAAACAGGTTACGAAATTTTTTCTCGCTATCGTGCTTAGCCAGTTCCGCCATTTTTTGGTCGTGAATGTCCATCACGATACCAAGCATCTTCAGCGGTTTACCCTGCTTATCCCTTGTTACATCCCCTCGTTCAATAACCCAGCGGATCTGCCCGTCGGGCCAGACGACTCGGTGTTCTGCTAGGTACTCCCCTCCAAACTCCATGCATTGTTTCAGCCTATCTTTGACCAGAGAACGATCGCTCGGATGGACGGCACCAATGAAATTTTCATAGGAGGTTTCCAGCTCCCCGCTCTTATATCCAAACAGAGGGGGGATCCCTTCGGACCAGTACAGTTCGTCTGTCTCTATACTCCATTCCCATGTGCCTGTGTTGGCGAATCTTTGACTTAGCCGTAAGCGCTCAGCTAATCGCGCAGCCTCCAGTTGACGTTCTTTGGTGGCTGTCATGTCGGTTCGAATCGACACAAATTGGTAGGGGTGGCCATCATTATCTAAAAATGGGACGATAGTTGAGCACACCCAGTAAAAATCACCATCTTTGCTGCGATTACAAATTTCCCCTTTCCAGGTCTTCCCTGCACTGATGGTACACCAGAGGTCACGATAGAAAGCGTCGGAATGCTCTCCCGATTTAAGTAAACGGTGATTCTTTCCTAATAGTTCATCTGGCTGGTAACCACTGATCTGAGAAAAAAGTTCGTTAATGTAGGTGATCTGACCTTTGCGATCCGTGATGCTGACAATAGAGTGTTCGTTCAGGGCCTGAGTTTCAAACCTGTGTGCAAGCAGCTCCTCAATATTCACACTGTTTCTTACGTGTGAATGAGTGGCGTGCTGCATCAGGTTGTGTACAGACATATGCAGCAGGGAGGGCGGAACTGGCTTCGTGAGCAGGCACTCCCAAGAGAGCGGGCGCAACTCGTGAAGCATTTCAAGGTCACTTTGTTCTGCCAGCAGCAGCAGCTGGGTATTTTCCGTACGTCGTTTTTCATTCGTCAAGGCTACCATCTCAGAGGTGTCGCCCTTAGCGGCTTGAAGATCGAGAATAAAAACATTTATAGGATGATGATGCAGCACATTAAGCGCCGCGCTCAGATCAGACACGACATGTGACTTCACCCCCGTCCAACTATTAATGCTTGTCTGGGGGCAAATCAGTTCTGGATCGGTGGATAGCAGTAAGATGTTGTTAAGCGGACCGCGTATTTCTGGCGCTATCTGAGTGCCAGGGTTACAGGTATATCCGGAACCGTATTTCTCGTTTGAATTGAGTGTCAAGCTTTCCAGCTTTGATTGCAGAACTGTCTCCAAGCAGTGAAGGTCTGCCGTAATGTTTTTAATATCTTCCAGTGCCCCCCCTCCCTCTGTCGCGTTCAGCGAATACGCCAGCGCCCTAGAAATTTGAGGGAGGGGCATGATCTCAACAGCTATCGGGAAGTCGAGCAAGTGACTAACAAGGCTCTGCAAACGACGATGCGTCGCCAACCAGTTGCCTTGAATATCGAGCGCGGGCAGTATGTCTCGGGTTTCAGCGAGTAGGGCCGTCAACTCCGTTATAAAATGGTCTCTGTTCATTATATTACTGCCGGTGCTCGAGCTCATCATATTCACCTCTTATGTCATCCTTGATATGGCAGTGGCGTTATGTCCCTCTGTCTTCGATCAGTTTTATGGCCGATTTTACAGAGGACGAAAATGACAAAAGTGGTTATTAGGAACTGTCTGCTCGGTTTGGATTTCATTTGTTGGCAGATAGCCTGAGATCTTCATCAAGAGCCCTTTACTATAGTGCCCCGGGCTTCATTACCTTGGTTGCCAGAGGTATGTGATCCAGATGTTAGGGCGTTGATGGTGGTCATATTCACTTATCCTTTTCTTTTTCTTTTTCAATCGGGCTTAGTGCAACGGTTAAAACGTGGGCAGAACAATATTTCCCCTAAACGCTTCGGGTAGCATCTAGGAGAACGAAGTTAGGGAAGTAATATCCACAAAAACTTTTAGACGCTTCATTACTTCCTCTTTATGGCTGCCCCTGATTTACGAATCACTGACTATATTGTTGGGATTTTTATCCTGAGATAAAAGCTTAGGTAGGATTTCGAACGCTGGAAATACGTAGCAATACGTATTTTGATAACTTTATTATGTCGCTGTATATGAAAACGTACCAGAAAGATAATGCATCTGTGGTCACAGGGATTTCGGGGGAAAGGCTAAGGCATTTTCTCATTCACCGGGCAGAAAGCGGCAGAGTTGGCACAGAAGACAGGATAGTGATGCTGAGGAAGTCAGTGGGACATTACAGTAACTCGATCACGTGGTGCAGTAATTTCCCGCATGCTTATTCGTCATACTAATTTTCTGGAAACAAAAGATAGAGCTAAGTTAACTACCGGTTCTGGCTAATACGGCAATCTTGTCTCCGATGAGTTTTTTCAGTACATCGAAATGAAACGGTTTATGTAAAACCTCAATATTTTTTTTACGCAATTCAATAACATCAGCAGAATCACTATCCATAGAGGTGGCGACAATTATCCGTTGCTCATTTAATGTCTCTTTGTTGCGGATGCTCTTAATCATCTGAGCTCCGTTCATCGACGGCATTATCAGGTCGGTAATCAAAAAGTCTGGTTTTGTTTCACCGTACATTATTAGCCCTAGATACCCATCTTCTGCCATATAAATCTCTAAGGGCATATCCCAGCGCTCAAAGTTCTTACGGTAGAGTTTTCGCAGTTGCGCGTCATCCTCAACGATTAGTAACTTAAGCTTGGGCTTTGCTATTCCGGCTTGAACTGACTGCTGACGTTGAAGTTTCTGGACAGACTCCAGAGTGATTCTCCGGTGCCCCCCGGGTGTTTTCCAGGCAGCTAATACCCCTTTCTCAACCCACAGCTGAACTGATCGCAGCGAAACATTTAGAATTTTTGCTGCCTGAGCGCTGCTTAAGACCTCGTTATCGATCATTAAATTTTAGCCCCTAATGCTAGAAAAAATAACAGGTTAGTGTCGTCGACTATAAAGCATTCATGACACTTTTATAAGGTATCACAATTATCAATTTTATCGTTTTGGTGGTGCTGCATTTGGCTAGGGTAGGGTAAAAGCGGGTAATCAACTGTTCTGGGTGAAAATGATAAAAATATTGAATATGATAAATTTGATAAATTTGAAAAATAGGATACGCTTAATGAGAATTAAAGCACCTATATAAAAAAACAGAATTTCTGGCGATGTTTTAACAGTTGCACTAAGCCCGATAGAAAAAGAAAAGGATAAGTGAATATGAACACCATCAACGCTCTAACATCTAAATTACCTTTCTTAATAGGACAAGGTAATAGTGTGCTTAATGGTGGTGTTTCGGATGGTCTTGATTTTTGTGGTGGCCAGTTAAAATGTTTGATTGTTCTTGTTGTTTTGGTGCTTCTTGGCACGTTTGTAACACTTTACGGCGTGGGGTTTTCACCGCTGGGTTTTATCTGTTTCGCTGCGCTGTTGGCAGCTGGGTTATATGGTGGGCGCATCCTGCAACGTATGCGACGAATTCACACGGGGGTGCTAAATAATTTGGATCAGACCGTTTGCGATCATGAGGCGGAGACAAAACGGTTACATGTCTATGTTGATTCTTTGGACTCTTTGTGTGCCCAGGTCTTTCCTGTCTGGTCCCGCCAGATTGAGAGCTCGCGTGAACAAACCGAAGAGAGCATCGTCGAGTTGACGCAGCGCTTCTCGGCGATGGTGGAGCGGTTGGACCAAGTGATTAATGTTTCGAAATCTGGAACTGAAGAGCTGGGCGACGGCGAAGGCATGATCGCTTTATTCAGCAATAGCGAAGAGTCATTGCAATCCGTTATTAGGTCACTCAAAACCACGATGGAGAACGAGGACCAAATGCTTAAGCAGGTGCGGTCACTGGCCGTACGTACGGATGAACTGACTAAATTTGCTGACGGTGTGAAACGGATAGCCTTTGAAATAAATCTGTTGGCCTTGAATGCGGCCGTTGAGGCGGCTCACGCAGGTGATAAAGGGAACGGTTTTGCTGTGGTTGCCATTGAAGTTCGTAAGTTGGCAACACTGTCGGCGGATCTGGGGAAGCAGATCCATGACACGACCGGGGAGATCAATACCGTCATGTCCACGACGTTACAGAGTGCAGAACAGTCTAAGGAATTTAGTGCAGAGGCGGTAAGCAGTGGGAAGAATATCATAGAAACCGTATTTTCCCGCTTGCATGAGACCATTACCTCACTACAGAAAGACGGTGAGACTTTAAGGAGCTCTGGCGATCAAATCCGTTCGGAAATCGTTGATGTGCTAGTGGCATTCCAGTTCCAAGATCGAGTGAGTCAAATTTTGGCGCATGTACAGGATGATATGGGCGCGCTAGCGGCTCAATTAGACGCGCAGCGTACTGAGGGGCAGGTGCTAGAGCCTTTGGATGCGGGTGCGTTCTTGGCGGAGCGGGCAGCCAATTATAGTACCGATGAGGAGCGCCGTAATCAGAGTAATGAGGTGGCTGAAGAAGCTTCAATACAAGAGGAGGCGCCGATAGCTGAAGAAGCCGACCTTACGTTTTTTTAATAATCCAGAGGAATTTAAATGACAAAAACAATCTTGATAGTGGATGACTCGGCGTCGATCCGGCAGGTGGTGGGTATCACCCTGAGGGGCGCCGGATACGAGGTCATTGAGGCCTGCGATGGCAGAGACGCGCTCACCAAATTAACCGGGCAGAAAATTCACCTTATTGTGAGCGATGTGAATATGCCCAACTTGAATGGCATCGGCCTAGTCAAAGAGGTCAAGCAGCATCCACAGTACAAATTTACCCCCATCATGATGCTTACAACTGAGACAGGGGAGTCCATGAAGATGGAAGGTAAGGCCGCCGGCGCAAAGGCATGGTTGGTGAAGCCCTTCCAACCCCCGATGCTGTTGGCGGCTGTTTCGAAGCTGGCTTAACTCTGGAGAAGTGTCATGGATATCGAAGTGATTAATGATGAAGGTTTGTTCCGCACAAAGGTTGATGGCGAGTTGACAATTTACACTGTAGCTAACTATCGACAGGCTTTTCTGGAGCAGAGTCGAGGATGTGATGGCGTGACAATAGACCTTGCCGGTGTGACAGAGATAGATACCGCTGGGGTGCAGCTATTGGTTGCGCTACGGCAGCATTTAATCGGAACCGAGAGCGGATTGCAGTTGTGCAATCCCAGTGAAAGCGTTCAGGAAGCGCTGGAGCTGACTCGGTTGGTGGATCAATTCGCAGATAGACCATGATGATTATACCTGTGGAGAATTTGGATAAAGAGGCACCGGAATTGCCTGTAGACCCGGACGTAGAACTGGAAGCCGTACTGGAAACAGCGCTGCTGGAACTGAAGGAGCGACCCGAAGACGTTGAGCTGGTTGACAGTGTTTTTCGGGCCGTAGACAAACTGAAGGTTGGGAAGTAATCGATGATGAATACACCGGAAGATACCTTTCGCGAAGAGGCAGCCGAACTACTTGTAGTTTTGGAAGCTGTGCTGCTGGAGCTGGAAGATCAGCCTGATGATGCAGAATCAGTAGGCGAAGCTTTTCGCGCCATGCATACCATTAAGGGTTCCGGAGCGATGTTCGGCTTCGACAAGCTCGCGGACTTTACCCATCACCTAGAGAACGCCTTTGACCAAGTGCGTAGTGGTAACTTGGTGGTAACAAAGGAACTGATCAACATCTCGCTGAGCTCCTGTGATCATATCCGCAGTCTGTTAGAGGATATGGAGCCATCTCCCGGCTTGGAAGCCGAGGGTGCAGTTTTGCTCGATCAATTGGGCAAACTGCTGCCTGATAGCGCAATTACAGCCGTGAATGCGAATGATGTGAAACCGGAGGCGAAAAGTTTAAAACAAAGTGTTGTTACCTATCGAATACGTTTTACCCCGATGGCCGATGCATTGATCAGTGGCATGGATCCGCTCCCGATTTTACGAGAACTTACGGCTCTTGGAGCCTGCCATATCAGCACGTTGACCAATGACGTGCCTGCACTGGCTGAACTTGCTCCAGAAAACTGCCATCTTGCCTGGGATCTGATTCTCACGACTGAACAGGACAGAGACAGCATTGATGATGTCTTTATCTTCGTCCAGGACGACTGGTCCATAACGATAGAGGCCATCGAACAAGGTGGTCATTGGTCTGATATGCCGGATGAGAAACCTGTTGGCGAGATCCTGCTCGAGCGGGGCGATGCCACGCCTGAGCAGGTTGAACATGCGCTTGCTCAGCAGAAGCGCACTGGCGAGATCCTCAGTGAGGAAGGCAATGTTCCGCCCGAGAAAGTCAAGGCGGCACTTGCCGAACAGCAGGTCATACGCGATGAACACAAAAAACGTAAAGCGAAAGAAGGCGCGTCAAACATTAAGGTCCCGGCTGAGAGGCTGGACATACTAATGGACCTGGTGGGCGAACTGGTTATCGCCCAGTCACGGCTTAATCAATCAGCGGGTATTTTGATGGATGGTCAACTGACCAATGTTGCTGAGGAAATTGAGCGGCTGACCACCGAGCTGCGCGACAACACACTTGGTCTCCGTATGCTACCAATCGGTACCACGTTTTCTCGTTTCCGTCGACTTGTGCGTGATCTCGCTGACGAACTGGGCAAAGAGATCGAGCTGATCACAGAAGGTGCCGAGACTGAACTGGACAAAACGGTCATCGATTCATTGGCAGACCCTTTGGTGCACTTGATCCGTAACAGTATCGATCATGGTATCGAAACACCTGAAATACGGGAGGAGGCAGGCAAGTCGCGTAGGGGTACGGTTCATCTCTCAGCCATCCACTCCGAATCCAATGTTGTGATTCAGATCAGAGATGATGGTGCGGGTATGAATGCCGATGCGATTCGTACCAAGGCTATCGAACGGGGTGTTCTGACCGAAGCCTCCAATCCTTCACCAGAGGAACTTTATAACCTGGTGTTCGAGGCGGGTTTCTCCACCGCCAAAACTGTGTCCAGCGTCTCTGGGCGCGGGGTGGGCATGGATGTGGTGAAGCGTTCCATTGAGTCCCTGCGTGGCAAGGTCTGGATAGACAGTACGCAGGGAGAAGGCAGCACGGTAACGGTCGAATTGCCTCTGACTCTCGCTATTATCGAAGGACTATCTGTGCAGGTGGCTGAGGAGCGTTTTGTGTTGCCGCTATCTCTGGTGGAGGAGTGTATTGAGCTGTCCTCCAGCGAGGTTGAGCAAAGCAATGGTAACCGACTAATCGAAGTGCGGGGCGAGCTGGTGCCCTACCTTCGTTTGCGGGAGTGGTTTGGTCAAAAGGGTAAACGGCCTCCTATTGAACAGATTGTGGTAACCCGTATGGGGGATACCCGCTTTGGATTCACGGTAGACGAAGTCATCGGGCAGCATCAGACCGTGATCAAGGGCCTTGGTAAATATTACGAGGGTGTTAAAGGGTTGTCGGGGGCAACAATTTTGGGTGACGGGAAGGTGGCATTGATTCTTGACCCACCAAAGCTGGTTCAGTGTGCGATGACAGAATGAGCATCTTTTCACTGAGCGTATAAAGAACAATTAAAAAATAATTGGATGGAGACTTTGTCATGAAGTGGATAAGTAACATGAGTATGAAGATGAAACTGGTAGTGATGCTGATGGCACCCCTGCTAGGCCTGATTTATTTCGCCCAGAATCAAGTGAGCGATAGCCTGACGAAAAGCGAAGAGATGAGCCAGCTTAACGAACTTTCGGTATTAAGTACTCGCATCAGTGGCCTGGTGCACGAACTGCAGAAGGAGCGTGGTACTTCCGCCGGTTTTATGGGTAGCGGCGGGAAGAGGTTTGTAGCAGAGCTGCCCATCCAGCACACCGAGACCGATAATAAGCTGGCAGAGCTAAGGAATATGTTGGCGGATATCAATCCCCAGGACTACGGAGCGGCTTTTCAGCGGCAGTTAAGTGGTGGGTTGCGGTCGCTGGATCAGTTAGAGACGAAACGTCAGGCTATTCTCAACCTGTCGATTAAAACCAAACAGGCGATTGGTTATTACACCCAGATGAACGGTAACCTGCTGGGTGTGGTTGGTCTACTGCCCAACCTCACCAGCGAGGGCTCCATCAGCAGCCAAGCCGCAGCCTATATCAATTTCCTGCAGGCCAAGGAGCGGGCCGGTATTGAGCGGGCGGTTATGTCTAATACCTTTGCTCGGGGTCGCTTCGCTAATGGTATGTACCGTAAATTTTCAACCCTGGTAACGGAGCAGGCGGTCTACATGGCTGTATTTCAGAACCTCGCTACGGAAAATGCCAAGAATTTCTACCAACAGAAGATGAAGGATCCCAGTGTCGGAGAAGTGGAGCGCATGCGTTCCGTTGCCTTCACAAAAAGTAGTGGCTTTCGGCAAAGTGATTTTGATATTGATCCCACCTATTGGTTCGGCACTATCACCAGCAAGATCAATCTGCTGAAAGAGACAGACGATTATCTTGCTAACAGCTTATTGGATGCCACTTCAGAAATGGAAGCACAGGCCGTCCAGTCATTGTATATCTCGTCAATTACTGGACTGGTGGTGTTATTTCTTGCCCTGTTCATGGGGTGGTGGATCGTAAGGGGCCTGACAAGGCTACTGGGTGGAGAACCCCAGGCAATGGCCGACGTTACTCAACGCATTGCGGAAGGGGACCTGGCTATCGAGTTCAATGATGACGACAAAGCGAGTGGCATTTATTTAGCGATGAGAAATATGACGAAGAAGCTGACGGAAGTGGTCGGCGGTGTTCAGGAAGTCACTACGATTGTGGGAGCTGGCAGTGCGGAGATCAGTGCAGCCGGTCAGCAATTATCTCAGGGCGCTACTGAGCAAGCGGCTTCTCTTGAGGAAATTTCTTCTTCTATGGAAGAGATGGCGGCCAACATACGTCAGAGCGCAGATAATGCCGGGCAGACGACACAAATAGCCCAAAAGGCGGCTACCGATGCGCAGGAGGGTGGTAAAGCCGTCACCGAAGCGGTCTTAGCTATGAAGGATATCGCCAGCAAGATCTCCATTATTGAGGAGATTTCACGCCAGACCAACCTGCTGGCGCTTAATGCTGCGATTGAGGCTGCCCGCGCAGGTGAGCACGGTAAGGGCTTTGCGGTAGTGGCTTCCGAAGTTCGCAAGCTGGCTGAACGCAGCCAGACAGCTGCCAGCGAGATCGGCGAACTCTCTATCTCCACCGTCGGGGTGGCCGAGAAGGCCGGTCAGATGCTTGAAAGGCTGGTGCCCGATATCCAGAAAACCGCAGAGTTGGTAGAGGAGATCAGCGCAGCTGCCGGCGAGCAGGATGCAGGGGCCGATGAAATCAACCGGGCCTTGCAGCAGCTTGACCAAGTGGTGCAGCAATCAGCCGCTTCATCAGAGGAGATGGCCTCGACCTCGGAACAACTGACCGTACAGGTCGATCAATTACGACAATCCATGCGCTTCTTCAAGCTGGATACCCCCCAGTCACATGCTGACGAAGACAGAATGGAGCGGCGTGCAATTGATTCATCCGGTGCTACTTTGCGAGCCAAGACCGAGAAGAAAAGCGGTCGGCAGGAGTCTGGCAGTGTAAAGGTCAAGAGTCCGGATCGCAGTGGCGGGATTCAACTCGACATGGCTGAAGAGTCGAGTCAGGTCTCTAATGGTGGGTTTGTACGGTATTAAGTCAGTCAATGGTTGGTAGTAAAAACCCTCAAGCGGTTAACTGCCAACCGACATCAAAGAGGAAAGTTGTTATGACGACAGCAACACAAGAAAATGCCGTCTCGTTGGAAGAACCTGAGCAGTACCTGACTTTTACCCTGGATGGCGAATCCTTCGCCACTGAGATTATCCAGGTAAGAGAAGTGCTGGAGTTCAGTCACGTAACCAAAGTGCCGCGTACCCCTGACTACATGTGTGGGGTGATCAACTTGCGAGGCAGTGTGGTACCGGTAGTGGATCTGCGGCTCAAGTTTGGAATGGAAGAGACCGAACCGACCGTCAACACCTGTATGGTGATTGTGGAAGTGGAAATCGATAACCAGTCTACGGTACTGGGTGCTTTAGCTGATTCGGTGCAGGAGGTGATTGGGCTCAGACGGGATCAACTGGAACCGGCACCACGCCTAGGTACGCGAGTTAATAACGAGTTCGTCAGGGCGATGGGGAAACATGAAGACAAGTTTGTGATTATTCTTGATATGAAACGGGTTTTTTCCGTGGATGAGTTGGATGATCTGGTCGAGGTGCAGGGGGGCGGTCAGCCTTCGCCGCCTGACGGGATGAGTAACCCGGTGATGGAGGTGCAGGATGCAGAACTCGCAGGTAACCCAGCCTAAGGCTGTATCACAGCTACAAAACGAGGGCTCATCTCTGTCTGAACGTGAGTTGCAACGCGTGGCCGAGTTCATTGGTAACGAGGTGGGTATTCAATTACCGGCCTCGAAGCATACGTTGGTGGAAGGCCGGTTACGTAAGCGTTTGCGGCAGTTAGGTTTCAACGGGTTTGAAGACTATCTGGATCATGTTCTGGATAGTCCGGAAGGAAAGCATGAGCGCCTTCACTTGATTGATGCCATTACCACCAACAAAACTGATTTTTTCCGTGAATCGGAACATTTTCGCTATCTGGTGGACAAGGCATTACCCAAAATCGAGAAAAACCGGCAGCGAGATGGGCGTCGTGAGATTAGTCTCTGGAGCGCTGGTTGCTCCAGTGGCGAGGAAGCCTACACTTTGTCGATTGTGCTCAATGAAGTCGCCGAGAGGCATAGTGGATTGAGATTTAACATTTTGGCGACAGACATCTCTAAAAGTTGTCTTGATACAGCCAGAAGAGCCGTCTATCCCGAGCGTCGAATAGACTCCGTCCCCATGGAGCTACGCAAGAAATATTTTTTGCGTAGCAGTGATTCAGCAGAAGAACTGGTGCAGATGGGTCCGGAGCTGCGAAGTCCGATCCAGTTCGGCAGCCTGAACCTGATTGCTAACAGTTTTGGACTGTCACAAAAGATGGATGTCATCTTCTGTCGCAATGTCATGATTTATTTCAATAACCAGATTCGTGAACAGTTGGTGCGGCGTTTTGAGCAGCAGCTGGTTCCGGGGGGCTATCTATTTGTGGGTCATTCGGAGTCACTCAACGGGTTTGAGATGGGCCTGGATCAGGTGGCACCGATGGTTTACTACAAGCCAGAATAATCACCAATGAAAAAAATCATAGGAAATACATCGTGGGGAAAATAAAAGTCATGCTGGTGGACGACTCGGCAGTGGTGCGTCAGACCCTATGTGAAGTGCTCACCAGTGATCCAGAGATTGAAGTCATCGCTACCGCCCAGGACCCTTTTGTTGCGGCACAGAAGCTACGAACTCAGGTCCCTGATGTGATTATTCTGGACGTGGAAATGCCGCGCATGGATGGCATTACGTTTCTAAAGAAGCTGATGAAACAGCACCCTGTTCCAGTGATCATTTGTTCCACTTTGGTGGCGCAGGGGGCAGATACCACTTTCAAGGCCTTTGAATGCGGTGCTGTGGACATCATTCAAAAGCCGCGCCTTGGCTCTCGGCAGTTCCTGGAAGAATCAAAAGTTCTGATAACGGACGCCGTTAAGGCTGCCGCCAAAATTAAGCCTGGGCGTCTGGTTGGTCGTTCAAAACTTGTTGCACCTAAGCTTACCGCTGACGCGGTACTTCAAAGGGCGGATAGCAAGGCCATGACACGCACTACGGATACCGTGGTGGTGATTGGCGCCTCCACGGGTGGTACGGAAGCGATACTCAGTGTCTTAGTCGCGTTGCCAGAGGATACCCCCGGTATTGTGGTGGTTCAGCATATGCCCGAGGGTTTTACTGCTTCTTTCGCGAAGCGGCTTGATTCGCTTTGTCGAGTCAATGTTAAAGAGGCCGCTGACGGTGACTCGGTATTGCGAGGACATGCCCTGATCGCCCCCGGAAATAAGCATACCTTGTTGAAACGTAGTGGGGCCCGCTATTACGTTGAAGTGCGAGATGGGCCTCTGGTCAGTAGGCACCGGCCGTCAGTGGATGTACTGTTCCGCTCTGCCGCTCGCTATGCAGGTCGTAATTGTACTGGTGTGATCTTAACGGGGATGGGGGATGACGGTGCGGCTGGAATGAAAGAGCTGCACGATGCCGGTGCTCATACTATTGCTCAAAATGAGGAGAGCTGTGTAGTTTACGGTATGCCCAAAGAGGCTGTCGCACGCGGTGGAGTGGTGCGTGAGCTGCCATTACAAAAGATAGCGGCAGGGGTGCTTGGAGCGACAAACAAAGAGGCTGTAGTGTAGGTTGATGGAAGAAATTAACCGTTTTCTTGTGTTATTGGCGACAGCTATCACACCGATAATAAAGGGCGAGTAGAGCACACGTAAGTAGCTGCAAAATAAAGTGTCTCAGTGGGATTAAGGGTGAACGTTATCTTCGTCGAGACAATTCAAACCAGAAGATTTTTCAAGAGGATAGTACTTCTATTGCTGCATGATTGTAGGCGGTAGCTTTGAAAGGTAGAAGGCAAATTAGGGATATCTTATGACAAATATAGGCGTAACGGCCAAAACTGCGACATGTAATGGCAGGGTGCTAATTGTTGACGATAGTCGCAGTACCCGACAAGAGTTTTGCCTTTGGCTTAAAAAGTTTGGTTTCCACGTTGAGGAAGCGGAGAACGGAAAGGTCGCATTGGAAAAAATCTACCGTGGACAGTTCGACTTAGTACTGTTGGATGTGATCATGCCGGGGCTCGACGGCCTAGCGGTATTGAACACTATCCGTCGCATCTTTACTAAGGTTGATTTGCCGGTGGTGATGGTCACTAGTCGCGTGGAGTCGGAAGAGATAGTGCGTGCTCTGGCGCTGGGGGCCAATGATTATGTAACCAAGCCCATTGATCCGTCTGTGTTGCAGGCGCGCATCAACAATCAGGTGCTACAGAAAGCGGAAGCCTCTCGTCTCAACGAACAATATTCGCGTCTGGAGCGGGAGGTTCAGCGGCGAGCTGCCAGACTGAAACAAACTAATTGTAAGCTGACGCAGGAAGTGGAAGAACGAAGGCTCGCGGAAGAGACTCTGCACCAATTGGCACAGGTGGTACAGCAGAGCCCAATCGCCATCGTTATCACCGACATGAAAGGGGTCGTTGAGTATGCCAACCCTAAAGTTTGCGAGATGACAGGTTTTGATAGGGAAGAGCTTATCGGGAGCGCCAATCCGAATTTCCGCCACTCCCGGGTGGAGGATCTTGACCTCTATCACGAGATCGGAGAAATGCTGACGGCAGGTCGGCAGTGGCACGGTGACTTGCAGATTCGAAGGAAATGCGGGGAATTCTTATGGGTACACCTGTCCACCTCTCCCGTGAGGGACCGAGAGGGTAACATAACCCAATACCTGAGTATGATGGAGGATATTACGCGGCGAAAGGACGATGAGAATCGGCTTATTCACCAGGCTAATTACGATATGCTCACGGGCTTACCTAATCGGGCGCTGGGGCAGGATCGGCTGGAGCAAGCTGTCCACGAGGCCCGCTGTAGCGATGAAAAATTATGCGTTATGTTTGTGGATCTTGATAATTTCAAGAACATTAACGACACGCTCGGCCATGCCGTTGGCGACAGCCTGCTGGTAGAAGCGGCCAAGAGACTGCAAGAGTGCAAGCGCAGTACCGACACCTTCGCTCGCTTAGGGGGCGACGAGTTCTTGGTTATCCTCACGGAGGGGCATGCCGGCAACGTGTGTGGAGAGACGGTCGCATCCCGCATTCTGGAGCTTATTTCCGCGCCTTTTATACTGGGGGGGCGTGAAGTTATTATTACTGCCAGCATTGGCTTGGCTAACTACCCTGATGACGGCGAGGATGCCGAGACGCTGATGCGCAACGCTGACATTGCCATGTACCAGGCTAAATCCATGGGGCGGAATGCGATGTGCCGCTTCCTGACGGAGATGACCGAAGTTGCGGAATATCGCTTGCAATTGGAGACTTTGCTCCGACACGCCCTAGAAAGGGATGAACTATTCCTTCATTTCCAACCCATCATCTCTTCCGGTAGTCATTGCGCAGTAACGGCCGAGGCCTTGTTGCGTTGGGAAAGCCCGGAGATTGGGCTGATTGGCCCCGATGACTTCATCCCTGTGGCGGAAACTACGGGGTTGATCGTAGCCATCGGGGAGTGGGTGCTACTTAATGCGTGTCGCCATCTAAAGAATTGGCGCCTCCAAGGGCAAACAGGCATGCGGGTGGCTGTGAATGTTTCTGCCCGCCAGTTTCGTAAGGGTGTTGATCTAATTGGCGCTGTCACTGCCGCCCTGGATGAGACTGGTCTACCAGCGGATGCCTTGGAACTGGAAATCACCGAGGGGTTGCTGATGTGTGATAGTCCAGAAACGGCCAAAACTCTGGATAGGTTAAAAAAGATGGGGGTTAGGCTGTGTATGGACGACTTCGGTACGGGCTATTCGGCGCTAACCTATCTCCAACGATACGATTTCGACATCCTGAAGATTGACCGTTCCTTCGTCAAAGAGCTCCTTACCAACGACAGGGACGCAGCGTTGGTAAGGGCCATTATTGCCATGGCTCACGGGATTGGAATTGCAGTGGTGGCTGAGGGTGCTGAAGAGGAAGGCCATGCGCAGTTCTTGAGGGGCGAAGGTTGTGACTACATTCAGGGCTATTACTACAGTAGGCCATTATCGGTGGACTTGTTTGCTGACTTTTTGAGACAGCAAGAGCCAGCTGGTCAGCAGCAGATCAATGTGATCTCCTTGGTTTAACAGGTAATGGTTTAGGGCTGAATATGAACGATAAAGTAAAAAAAATCTTACTCCACCCTGGCGATTTCGTTTTTGCCGAGCCTGGGGTGCACGTTCACACTCTGTTGGGATCCTGTATATCGATTACACTTTGGCATCCGCGGCTGCATGTTGGTGGAATGTGTCACTTTACGCTGCCGGAACGTCCAAACGGGCGCTCAGAGGACAGGGAGCTGGACGGTCGTTATGCGGACGAAGTTATGACTTTGTTCCAACGAGCCGCAGCGAAGCATCAGACCAGGCTAGGGGAGTATCAGGCCAAAATCTTTGGCGGTGGCAACATGATAAGGCGCAATGGAGATGATATAAACAACTCTATTGGCACAAAAAATGCTGCGGCAGCAATGCAGTTGCTGATGGGTGAGGGGGTTGAAATTCTGGTTGCCCACGTTGGGGAGTTCGGGCACCGACGCATTGTTTTTGATGTCGGTACAGGCGAGGTGTGGGTGCGGCATCACTCTTTGATGGGAGAGGAGCGGCTGAATAGCCTCAATGGCAAGACTTAGGGTGTCTTATATTAAATTGGTAGCTGGCAGTGAAAGGCAAGTCGCCCTTTTAAATGAAGGCTAATTGAGAGAAGCAAACTTTTCAGGTGCTCAACGTTATTCAGTTATTTAGAGTGGTTGGGGTACTGCTACTGTCAGCGCTGAGCGGGGAAAAATCCGAGTTACAATCGATTAACCTTCAGCTGCGTTGGGTTCACAATACCCTGCGGGCACATCCAAGATGTTTTTCTACTTCGGATATGATTTGTTCACGCAGCTGTTTTTCTTTAATGTCACGCTTGGCTTTGTCCTCGATTTTAACGGTTGCGCTTGCGCGTTCAAGTCCACTCTGTGCGAACTCTAAGTCGTCAATTATAGTTTGAAGGTCGGGGGTTATTTCTGTACCAGGAGTCTTTAATGTGAGCCACTGATCAGGAGTCAGGTTGTCCTTGATCTCTCTGAGTTTTGCGTTGGCAATGCTTATTTGACCTTGGCTCTTTAGCTGTTCGAGCTGGTGTTTCTTCTTGGCCATTGAAAACTGATCCTCCATGAATACCGCCAGCCTTCGCGCTATTTTTAGTGCTGTAGGGCGGTGGTATGTACGTAATGACTTCCTATACGAATGTTTTCCTCCAGAATTATTGCGAAGGACTTTTGGTATTGCGGTCCGAAATAGAAGTCCGCCGTGGAGGTCTTTGGCACAGAGCGGACATCCAGCACCATCCAAATCTATTCAATGCGGCACCGCATCTAATGACCGCTTCCAACTGTGAATTCAATCGGTCAGCGCAACACGCTATCTTTATAGTAAAAGATTGGAGTGTTGAATATGACTTATCGCAAACGCCGATATTATTCAGAAGAAGACAAACGTTTAATATGGAAACGCTGGA
>Ga0209292_1000426_pt1 | contig 54910 bp, 47 predicted proteins | sample GOMGulsemesocosm_2_FD_184634 | JGI IMG/M metagenome (GOLD analysis project Ga0209292, IMG submission 184634) | Methane-oxidizing microbial communities from mesocosms in the Gulf of Mexico - GOM9C Gulf of Mexico (SPAdes) (version 2) | ecosystem: Environmental > Aquatic > Marine > Cold seeps... | reverse complement strand
TGGAGTACAAGACGCGCTAGTGCAATGGTGGTATGGACATAATGCTGTAGCATTTTTCTTAACAACACCATTTTTAGGACTGATGTATTATTTTGTGCCTAAAGCAGCAAACAGACCTGTGTATTCGTATCGACTATCAATTGTACATTTCTGGTCGTTAATTTTTATTTATATCTGGGCAGGGCCACACCACTTACTATATACTTCTTTACCAGATTGGGCTCAAAATTTGGGAGTCGCATTTTCGGTAATGTTATTAGCGCCATCTTGGGGAGGAATGATCAACGGATTATTAACGCTTCGTGGAGCTTGGGATAAAGTAAGAACAGATCCAGTTTTAAAATTCTTTGTAGTTGCAATTACTGGGTATGGTATGGCAACTTTTGAAGGACCTTTGTTATCCTTGAAAAATGTAAATGCAATTGCACATTATAGTGACTGGATTATTGCACACGTGCATGTTGGAGCAATGGCATGGAACGGGTTTTTTACTTTTGGTATGATTTACTGGATGGTGCCCAGAATGTTTAAGACAAAAATTTATTCTGTAGCCTTAGCAAATGCGCATTTTTGGATCGGAACTTTAGGTATTATTTTGTACACGTTACCAATGTATGTAGCAGGTTTTGTACAGGCATCAATGTGGAAACAATTCAACCCGGATGGAACACTTGCATACGGAAACTTCTTAGAAACAGTAAATGAAATAGTGCCGATGTATTGGATGCGTGCAATTGGAGGTAGTATGTTTATTGTTGGCGCATTTATCATGCTGTATAATATGGTCAGAACCATAAAGTCTGGTAGCGATGTTACCGATGATTTGGCAGAAGCACCAGCATTGCAAAAAGTATCTAAATATAGAACAAAAGGAGAAGGATGGCATACTTGGTTAGAGCGTAAGCCTATTAAATTAACCATTTATGCAACTATTGTTATTTTAATAGGTGGTGTTGTGCAGATTGTACCAACACTATTGGTAAAATCAAACATTCCAACTATTAGTAATGTAAAACCATATTCTCCTTTAGAGTTAGAGGGAAGGGATATTTATATTAGGGAAGGTTGTGTTGGATGTCACTCTCAAATGATTAGACCTTTTAGAAGTGAAGTAGAGCGGTACGGAGAATATTCAAAAGCAGGAGAGTTTGTGTATGATCATCCATTCTTATGGGGATCAAAACGTACAGGACCAGATTTGCAGAGAATTGGAGCTAAATATTCTGATAGCTGGCATTTAAATCACATGTATGATCCTCAAAGTACATCTCCAGGTTCAATTATGCCAGGGTACAAATGGTTAGTTAGAGATCAACTAGATAAATCATCGACAGTTGCAAAGATGAAAGCAATGGTAACGTTAGGGGTTCCGTATACTGAAGAGGGAATTGCCAATGCACAACAACATATGACAGCCCAAGGAACACAAATTGAAAAAAACTTATATGCCGATCCTGATTTTGTGAAAAATTACGAAGCAGATAAGAAATATGCGCAAGAAAATGGTGAACCATTTATAGAAATGAGAAACAGAGAAATCGTTGCTTTAATTGCCTATTTGCAAAGACTTGGTACAGATATTAAGGTAAAAGATATTCAGGCAGCTTTATTAACTAATAAAAAATAAGAAACCATGTTTAGATTTGTGAAAAATTATATGGAGAACATCACTGGAATAGAAATTTACCCACTGATTTCATTACTCATCTTTTTTACTTTTTTTGTGGTTCTTTTTTGGTGGGTGTTCACCTCTAAAAAAGAGTACATAAAAACAGTAAGTCAAATCCCTTTAGATAATTAATAAAACGGAATCAAAATGAAAAAATATATCATAGCAATCGTATCAGTGTTCTTCATTTTTACAATGCCGTTTATCTTTGCAGAGATAACCGAAAGTTACGAAGAACCATATAATTTTCTGGAAAGCCCATTGCCCCTAACGGTGCTACTTACATTCTTATCTGTATTGATAATGTTGGTTTGGCTGCTGGTTGTCGCTTTGAAAAAAGTGCAAGACTTAGAAGATGAAAAAAAAGGGATCAGCCGAGGAAATGCTAAAAACAATTTTACTGTTTGGGCAAAAGAAATTATTCAAAAATGGACCCATGCAAAAGCCGTGGAAGAAGAGAAGGAAATTATTTTAGACCATAATTACGATGGAATAAAAGAGCTAGACAATTCATTACCGCCATGGTGGGTGTATATGTTCTATGCAACGATTGTTTTTGCAGTTGTATACCTAGTTCGTTTTGAAGTAATGGACGGAGACAATCAAATAACTGAATACAATAAGGCGGTTGCAGAAGCAAAAGCATCTTTAGAGAAGTACAAGGAAACAGCTACCGATATTATTGATCTAAGTACAGTCACTTTATTAACAGATCAAAAAGACTTGAATAGAGGGAAGGCTATTTTCAAATTGAATTGTGTTGCATGTCACCTTGCAGATGGTGGGGGGGCTATTGGGCCAAACTTAACGGATGAATATTGGATTTTAGGTGGCGGAATTAAAAACGTCTTCAAAACGGTTTCTGAAGGAGGTAGAGCTGGTAAAGGAATGGTGGCTTGGAATAAAACGCTAAAACCTGTAGATATTGCAAAAGTATCTAGTTATATATTGTCATTACAAGGAACTAGGCCTGCCAATCCTAAGAAAGCAGAAGGAGATATTTGGAAAGAAGAATAGTATAAAAAGAAAGATTTTTAAAAGTAAAATGGAAACACTCAAGGGCGAACAATTTCGAGATAGTATTGGTACCATCAATGAAGAAGGGAAACGTTCTTGGGTGTATCCTAAAAAACCAAGTGGACGGTTTTATAAGTATAGAAGCTGGGTAAGTTATTTTTTGCTAATCGCGTTATTGTCTGCGCCCTTTGTTAAAATCAATGGAAACCAGTTTTTATTATTCAATGTTTTAGAACGAAAATTTAATATTTTTGGTTTTCCTTTTTGGCCGCAAGATTTTCACTTATTAGTAATGTCAATGATCATCGGAGTGGTTTTTGTGATTCTATTTACTGTAGTTTTTGGGCGTATTTTTTGTGGATGGATTTGCCCACAAACTATTTTTTTGGAAATGGTTTTTAGAAAAATAGAATATTGGATTGATGGAGATAGAGGGAAACAAATTCGTCTAGAAAAACAAGCTTGGAATGCAGAAAAAATAAAAAAGAGACTGCTAAAGTGGTTCCTGTTTTTTATCATTTCATTTATCATCGCTAATGTTTTTTTAGCGTATTTAATAGGAAGTGACGAGGTGATAAATTATGTTACAGGTTCGCCTTTTGATAATTTAAATACCCTAACATCTCTATTGATATTCACAGGTGTATTCTATTTTATATTTGTTTGGTTTAGAGAGCAAGTGTGTATTATTGCTTGTCCATATGGTCGATTACAAGGCGTTTTATTAGATAATAAAACCATTAATGTAGCCTACGATTTTGTACGTGGAGAAAAAGAGGGGGGGAGAGCAAAATTTAAGAAAAATGAAGATAGACTTGCTTCTGGAAAAGGGGATTGTATTGATTGTTTTCAGTGTGTGCATGTTTGCCCAACTGGCATTGATATTAGAAATGGTACGCAATTAGAATGTGTAAATTGTACGGCTTGTATTGATGAATGTGATAATATGATGGACACCGTTGGATTGCCAAAAGGCTTGATTCGTTTTGCAAGCGAAGATAATATTGAGAAAAAAGAACCTTTTAAATTTTCACCAAGAATGAAAGGGTATTCTGCCGTTTTAAGTATTCTAATTGGACTTTTAATAGGGATGTTGTTTTTAAGAAATGATGTAGAAGCAACGGTTTTAAGATTGCCTGGGCAGTTATATGAACATAAAGCAGGAGATATGATTAGTAATGTCTTTACTTTTAAAGTAATTAATAAAACAACGAAAGAGATAGAAAATGTGAGTTATAAGTTGCTGTCTCATAAAGGAACCATTGATTTGGTTACGCATACAGATTTTGTGGTTCCCAAACAAGGGTTGGCAGAAGGAACATTATTTATAGAAATACATAGTTCGTTGCTTAAAAAGGATAAAATTAAACTAGAAATTGGCGTGTATAGCAATGGAGAATTGATAGAAACTACTACGACAAATTTTCTAGGCCCTAGAAGTTATAGATAACATTGTAAAACGACATTAGATGAAAATTAAATTAAATTGGGGATTCGGAATTGTGTTAGCATTTATAGGCTTCATAAGTTTTATCATGTATTTTGTAATTACAATGAGTATTAATAATAATTACAAACACGATTTAGTGGCTAGTGATTATTACAAGAGAGAATTAAATTTTCAAAAAAATATTGACGCCACTAAAAATGCCAAAAAACTAAAAGAAAATATTAAAATTGAACGTGTAAAAGGAGGCTTGAAAATTATTTTCCCGGCTCAATTTGAAGCGAAAGCAATCAAAGGAAAAGTGTTCCTATACAGACCATCTAATAAACAATTGGATTTTGAAATGCCTATAGTAATTTCAGATTCATCTTATTTGCTCATGCCTGACAAACGTTTATTGGATGGTCGATGGAACATTATCGTTGCATGGACCTATGCGAAACAAAGCTACTTATTTAAAAAAGAAATTTTCTATTAAATGTTATTTACAGCAATACTGTTTGGACTTTTGGGGAGTTTTCATTGTATAGGCATGTGTGGTCCCATTGCTTTTATGTTGCCTGTGGATAGAACAAATCAAACAAAAAGAGTTTTACAAGTTTCTATATATCATTTGGGCAGGCTAATTACATACGGGATTTTAGGGGGGCTTTTTGGATTGCTTGGAAAAGGCTTTAATCTCTTCGGGTTTCAACAGTACTTGTCTGTAATTATAGGTGTGCTAATGATATTGATAATTGTTTTGCCAAGTAAAACAGTTACTAAATTTAGCATTTCAAAACCTGTTTATGCACTATTATCTGGAGTAAAAAACAGATTGGGAAAAGAGCTAAAAAAGAAAAGAATGGATACTTTTTTTACGATTGGATTTTTAAATGGGTTTTTACCTTGCGGGTTGGTGTATATGGCAGTGTTTGCGTCAATTGCTACTGGTAATGCAATAAGTGGTAGCTTATACATGATGCTTTTTGGATTGGGTACAACTCCGTTAATGACGGCTTTTGTGTACTTAGGGAATTTTACAACAGGTTTGGTTCGGAAAAGAATTCAACAGTTTATTCCAGTTGCTGTTGTAGTGATAGCCATATTATTTATTTTACGTGGAATGGGATTGGGAATCCCGTATGTTTCTCCAATTCATATTCACGAATTGGTTGATGGAGGTAAGATGTGTCATTAGGAGGTTTGGAAGTTGCAAAGTTGTTGCCTAAAAAAGTTTGTTTGGTATTGGATACATTATTTTTTTAAATTCCACTAACCACTAACCACTAACCACTAACCACTAACCACTAACCACTAACCACTAACCACTAACTTCTCTTCTTTCTTCCCCAATACGCAGCTAAGGCCATGCCGGAGAAGACATCCCAGATGCCCCAAAAGGCAGCTAATAATGCCATGCCACCGAGTCCTTCAAAGAACCCAAAGATTAATAACAAGCCTAAGCCACCATTCTGAATTCCGGTTTCCATAGCGATTGTTTTGGTGTCTGCTTTGTTCAGTCCAAATGCTTTTGCAGTGTAAAATCCAAGAATGAATGCGAAGATGTTGTGGAAGATAACTAAGAATACTACTAAATGAATGTAATCTGTAAATATGTCTAGGTTTTGAGAAAAAGCGATAAAGATCAGGGCAATAAAGACCAACATTGATAAAGGTTTTAATACTTTTTCAATCTTAGAAGCCATGGTAGAATGGTAATGCTTTATAGTCATCCCTGCAATTAATGGAATTCCGAGTATTAATAAGACCAGTTTAAACAAATCATATGGGTTCAACTCTACAGTTTGTAAAATAATATTTGTTGGTTGGTACAAACTTCCCCAAAAATGCAAATTAAACGGTGTCATAAAGATGCAGATCAAGGTTGCAAAAGCGGTTAAACTTACAGATAACGCTGCATTTCCTCCGGCCATCTTGCTAAAGAAATTAGAGACATTTCCTCCAGGACAAGCGGCAATCATCATCATTCCTAACGCAAAACTAGGATGAGGTTTGATGATTAAAATGGCTAAAAATGTAGCTGCTGGCAATAAAAAAAATTGCGATAAAACGCCGACAAAGACAATTTTAGGGTTTTTAAATAAGCGTTTAAAATCATCAATGGTAATTCCCAATGCAACACCAAACATAATAATTCCAATAGCGATATTTAAGACCCATAACCCGCTAGAATCAAAGTTGATTTTGATGTCATCTATGTTTGTGATTTGATCAGTTTTTAAAAGCATATTCTATAATGTTTGATCCCATTTTTAATGCTTTTTCTCGCACTTCTTTAGGGTTGTTGTGTACAATGGTATCTTCCCAACCATCACTTAAATCAGATTCGTAATCGTAAAAACAAAGCAATCTGCCTTTGTAAAATAACCCAAAACCTTGTGGTCGTTTTTTATCATGTTCGTGAATTTTAGGCAATCCATTTTTAAATGAAAAAGTCTGATGGTAGATTGGGTGGTTTTTCGGGATTTCTTGGAATTTTAAATTAGGGAAAACCTTTTTTATTTCCCTTCGTATAAACTTGTTTAGTCCATAATTATCTGAAATGTGAAGAAAACCACCAGAAACTAAATAGTTTCGTAAATTTTTAGCTTCATCTTCAGAGAAATAAACATTTCCATGTCCGGTTAAAAAAACAATAGGGAACTTAAAAATATCGGAGTCACCAACTGTTATGGTAGTTGGGTTTTTGTTGATGTTGGTGTTTGCGTTTTTGTTAGTGAATTCAATTAAGTTGGGCAACGCTGTAGGGTTCGAATACCAATCTCCGCCGCCATTGTATTTTAAAACAGCAATTTCTTGCCCATTTATGGTAATTGAAAAAATAAAGAAAATGAATAGTAATAATCGCTTCATCAAGGGAATTATAATTGAATTTGAAGCAAGATAGTAAAATATTGATGAACTAAATTGCATAAAAAAAAACACCATACTAGCATAAATATGGTGTTCCTGTACGGACTCACTCTTTATATTCTGAAATTTATAACTTCAGTAATATTCTAAACTTTTTTAAAAAGTACTGCAATCAATTTCATAAGATAAATTTATGGTATCTAATAACGAAGTTCGTATGATTACTTCTTTACTATGAAAATTACCGTTTGAGTACCCTGTAGAGTAATAAAAATGCAATTTAATATCAGAATTGGGTTTTGATTTTAGGTATACAATAGAGTCTACATCTCTTTTATAAAAATCTGCTGTTGCTCCGATTGATCCAGAGTTATTTCCTACAACAGAATTACTTATTCTTAAATGCGGGTGCTCATTATTTCTAACTTTTACATTTAATTTTAAAATTGTGGGATACCAAGCATTGATGTTTTGAATATTTTTCTCCCCTTCTTTTATTGCGTCATTACCAATGAATTCTGTATAATAAGGGGCTCCATAATATTGTGCTTCATATCCGTATCTTTCTCCTCTTATATAATCAAAAACTATTTCATAATTTCCATTAGAATCTGTTCTAACAGAATCTATAAATTCTGAATGTAGAGCGTATTGTACAACACTCCATCCGTCCCAGTACCGGTTTAATACAATTTTAAAATTTTCGATATTTAATCCTCTTTCAATATCAGAAACATGGCCTTTTATAATTGTTCTTGTTTTTATATTGCTAGTTTCTTTGTCATAACTGTTAGTGCAGTTATAGCCAATTAATATAAATAAGATAATTGCTGTTCTTTTCATAATCAACTGTTTTAAATTAGTGAAATCGTACTAATTTCTTTGTTTTGAAATTTCAAAAAAGGAAGGAGAAATCTCACTTTAATAGTCTTTTAATTTTTTTTATGAAAAAATTATTTACTCTTAATTACTCCTGTTTTACCTGTTAAAAATCCTATTCTTAAATTAAAACCAAATAATTTATTATTGCTTCCTGCCATATTTCCAAGATTTAATTGGTTATACTCATCAGTATTAGAATCTTTCCCAAAATAGTAATAGTATCCAAATGAATAATCAATTGTAAATCGTCTTTGAAGTACCAATTGTTTGCCGTAATTAATTCCAAAATAGAAAATACGATGGCTTAGTGCGTGTATTGTCTGATTTGAATTATAAGAATAATAATAACCACTTGTGTTTTTTCCAGTACTAAAACCTATAGTAGGTGCAATATACACACCATGTAGAATGTGCTTTGGTCTGTAAGATTCTTTATTAAAAAGGGATGCTGTTTTTAAACGATACGAAATACCTAGACCAGCACCACTTCTTTTTATTTCCCCTTCAGGCACTATTCCAATCCCGTAAATTTTGGCTTCAATCATTAATGATTGCCCGATTTTTATGTTTTTTTCATAGGCTATAGCAAGAGTGTTACCTGCAATAGCAGAAAAGTTGATCATTATATTATTTATTTTGTCGTCAGAAAAATACAAAGGATTTTTTTCTGGATTTTTGACATTTAAATATTTTCCATATTGAAATTTTACTTTAGAAATTAGTACTTTGTCTATGGTAAATAGTACTCCATTTACATCGTTGTAATCTACATATATGATTGTGTTCTTAGTAACTTCTTTTATAATTGCCATTATTTTTTCTCCATTTTTTTTTGTAATAATATCTTGAGCAGACATTTTTGTAAAAGAAAAAAGAAAAGCTATTACTATGATGAGTTTTGTTTTCATAATCAAATGTTTTAAGTTTCAACCAACTTAAAACCCAATTACATAACAAGAGTCCGAAAATCTCTGGTTATAGAGAATTTCGGACTCATTTATATGATTTCGGACTTATTTATAGATTTCGGGACTGTGATTTTTGATATTTAGAAGGTGTTTTTCCGGTAATTCTTTTAAAGGTATAGTAGAAAGTAGATCTAGAATTGAAGCCAGATTCTAATCCAATTGCAGTAATTGTATAGTTGTTATAGTCAGCATCGGTTAATAATTGTTTCGCCAATTCAACTCTAAATTCGTTAATGTATTCGTTAAAGCTCTTGTTGGCACATGAATTAATGCGAGCAGATAATTTACTTGGGCTTATGTTAAGTTCTTTTGCCAAAGACTCTAAGTTTAATTTGGGTTCTGTAAATTTTTGATGTTGATTAATAAAAGTATTTATTTTGATAAATAGAGTATTATCGACAGCAGTTATTTCGTTGGTTAAATTTTCCCGTTCTGGTAAAGCAGAAATTTTTGTTTGTAGTGTTTTACGAATTTTTTTTCGTTGCTTTAGAAGACGCAACTGTAAAATTGCCTGAAAACCAATCCAATAAATTAAAACGGTAGTTAATACGCGTAATGGATAATACGAGTAAATAAACTCTTTAAAATTTAAGGCGACAGTAATTGCCAAGGCTACAATCCAAAAAACATAGGTTAATAAGCCCAATTTAAAGAAAGTGTAAATCCATTTTAAGTTGTCAAAAGATAAAATTTTGGTAAACAGTTGTTCTTTTTTAGATAGAATTTGAAAAGAATACACGAAAATAGTTAAGGAAACTAGTAGACTGAAAATTTCTTCAAAGGAGGTGTATTTTTCAAAAAGGAACGCAATGTCACCTGTTTCTTGATCACTAAAAAAGGATACAAAACCTATTCGAATACTAATAATTAATACAAAAACAGGAAGTATAATTTTTAAGAGGTTCTTGCTTCGTTTTTCAATTTCTAAATAATGAATTAAAAACATGTAAAAGAACGGAGCAATTAAAAAATGCCAAGGCACATGTACATAGTCTAAAAAGAAATATTCAACAAAGAAGTCTTTTGCTAAAATCCAAGATTGAATGTTGTTTAAAGAAATGGTTAACACCAACAAATTGATGAAAATCATGCTTTTTTCTCTTCCGTTTTTTGAACAGAGAATTATACTACTAAAAAGAAAACCATGAATGGCACTAATCAATAGAAATAGATTAAAAACAGATTCATGCGTAAAATTCATAGATAGCAATTTATGAATAATAAAGGTACTAAATTATTGATTAACTCAATTCATTAATCAATGCTACAGTCTGTGTCGCAACCACACCAGCGGTTTCTGTTCGTAATCTGCTATCTCCTAAAGTAACTGGAGTAAATTTATGTGCTATTGCTTTTTCAATTTCTGCAGGAGAAAAATCACCTTCAGGACCAATAAGAATAAGAATGTTTGTATTGGGTTTAATTGTTTTTGCAAACGCTTTTTTGTCTAGTTTTTCACAATGCGCAATAAACAGTTCACCTTCAAAATCTTGCTTAATAAAATCAGTAAATTTTATTGGAGTATTCAGTTTTGGTAACACAAATTTCAACGATTGTTTCATGGCAGATTGTATAATTTTTTCCAATCTTTCTGTTTTTAAAACTGTTCTTTCTGAGTTTGAACAAATAATAGGCGTTATTTTATCAATACCAATTTCTGTAGCTTTTTCTAGAAACCATTCTAATCTATCGTTGTTTTTAGTAGGTGCAATGGCAATGTGCAACTTATAATTCCAAGGTTTTTGTTTGGCCTCAGTATTCACAATTTCAACCAAACATCTTTTGTCATTAGCCAACAATATTTGTACCGTAAACAATTCATTTTCACCATTAGTAATGTGTAAAAGATCTCCTTCTTTTTTTCGCAATGCTTTTACAATATGTCTACTCTCGGTTTTATCAAAAGTAAACTGAGAATCTGTAGAGGTGATGTCTTTGTTGTAGAATAATTGCATTTTTTTTTGAGTTTCGAAGGGAGAAATTTAAATGTTGCTTACTATATCTCTTTCCTATACGTTCTACGTCTTTTATGAGTAACAGGGTTAAAATTTTTCCAGATTTTATGGATGGCTTCATTTTCTTCCAGCTCAGGAGTTCTAACCATGCTCTTTACACCTTTAAGATTGCAAACTTTAGTATATTCATCAAAAATAATGGCAGTTACTCCTTTGTTTTTATAGCTGTCTTCAACGCCAATTAAGTAGGAAGTTACGGCTTCTGGATTCTTTCTTGCTTTTAATAAATGAAAAATCCCGAAGGGAAATAACTTTCCATTTGCTTTTTGTAATGCTTTAGAAAATGAGGGCATAATAATAGCAAAAGCCACTAGTTTATTATGCTCATCAACTACAAATTTGATAAATTCTGGGTTGATAAAACCGATGTATCTTTTTTTAAAATAAGCTATTTGTGCATTAGAAATTGGAACAAAAGAGGATAATTTTGAATAGGTTTTGCTAAACAAGTCAAACATTTCATCAACATAAGGCATGATGTCTTTTGTTTTGGTGAAATTTAGAGGTGTAAGCTTATATCTGTGTTTTACAACATTGGATATTCTCTCATAATAGGCCGCATCAATATTGCTGATTAAAAATTTATTTTCTAAATATTCTTTCTCTTTCGTAAATCCTAATTGCTCTAAATGATCTTTATAATAAGGTTGAGAATACCAAGTAATCATGGTTCCAATATGATCAAAACCCTCCGTAAGAACGCCTACCTTGTCAAGGTTAGAAAACCCAACAGGGCCTTCAATATATTCTAGGTTATTTTGAAACCCAATTTCCTTAACTTTCTCTAAAAGAATTCTACTAACTTCAATATCATCAATTACATCATACCAGCCAAAGCGCATTTTTTGGATGCCTTGTTTATCAGTTTCGTATTTGTTAATGATTGCAGCTACACGTCCTACTATTTTTTCATTTTTTAGTGCAACGAAGAAACGAGCCTCGGCATGCTCAAACGCAGGATTCTCTTTCTTGTCAAGCGTATCTAGCTCGTCTTTAATAATTGGTGGAACCCAATATTGGTTCCCTTTATATAGGGAAAAAGGAAAAGTAACAAACGACTTTAATTCCTTTCTTGTGAAAATTTCTTTAATGGTAATCATGCGGTAAATATACAAAACGTACACGTACTAATTGTCGTTTTTAGAATCGTCTTTCTTTTTAGTATCGTTCTTCTTTTTAGTGTTTTTTTTCTTCTTTTTCTTTCCTTTCAAGAAACTGAAAAAGCCACCTTTTTTCTTTTTACTATTTTTCTTTATTGCTTTTTGAGTGGTAGATTGTATTCTTTTTCTAGCTGGTCTTTTACGTTTAAATGTATTTTTCTTTAGAGTTTCTTTTTCTTTTTTCTTCTTTTTAAAGTTAAAGAAGTCCGTTATTTTTCCAAAGACCCTTCCGAAGATGTTTTTCTCTTTAGAGCTTGTCGGCTCTAGTGGTATAATTTCATTCCCGTTTTTATCAACTTCTTTAAAAGGGACTATATGTCTATCTAAGCGAAAAGAAAAACCGATGCTCATGTAATGTTCTGTAGTTTTTCCATTAAAATTAAGCCGGGTAGAAGCATCTATTTGAAAATGTCTGCTCGATAGATACGCTATTCCTGCACCAAAATCAGTATTGGTTTGGTATTTATTAGAACTTCCTTTGTGTTCTAGAAAAGTAGACCAATCCTTATTTAAAGAATAAGTTCCTGTTAAAATATAAGAGATTTCAGCATAGTCACTTCCAATATAATCATAAAAAATATTGGTAACAACATTAAACTTTTTACTCAGGTTGTTTTGTAATAAAACGCCAACTTTAGGAGACATACCTTCTAATTTATAAATATCACCGACAAAATTTGTGTTTAGTCCTATATATACAGCAACAGATGGAATGGCTCTTTTCCAATCAAATGCATGACGTCTTTTCCAGCTTCTTATCTCTTTGGATTTGTCTTCATACTCTTTTTCATATACCAAGTACTTAGCCCCAAAGCTAAAATTACTTAGGCCTTTGGTGAAATAATGAGAGGTGAAAACGTTTTTAAATGCCACTTTATCATTTTGAAAAGAAAGATTGGTGTTAAACTCTAATTTTTCTTTAAAAAAAGAAGTTCTAAAAACTAAATTAGTACCAAATGATCTAGGGATTGTAAAAGTTCTAACAATTTTTGACGAACTAAAAAATAATCCAGTTTCTAATTGGTAAATACCCTTCCCAACACTATAGGGACTTTCAGAAAACCCAGGCCTGTTAGAGTTGATAACGTTGGTATATTGAGCATTTAGTAGATAACTGCTACATAAAAAAAAGAAAAGAAGAATCTTTCTACTCATATTCATTTTTGGGGTAATTTATTAGCAAGATTCTTTGTGTTTTGCCAATAGACACAAACATACAGCAAAAATACCACACGTCATATTCAAGAAAATGCTTTTTTAAGCTTTTACTAAAGTTTTTTGTATATTCTTAACGTTAAAGTTGATTTCAAATTGTTACTTTTGATTTTATTTAATTGAAATATGCAGGAAGCAGGACCTATGAGTTTTTTTAGAACGATACTAATCATTGTAGTAATATACTATGTGTTTAAATTTTTAGCAAAATTGTTTGCGCCCTATTTGATGAAAAAAATGGTGCACAAAATGCAAGAAAAAGCACAAAATCAACAGCAGAATCAACAGGGCAACCCGAATGTAAAAGAAGGGGAAACGAGTATTGATAAAAAGCCTTCAAAAACAAATCAAAGCAATAATTCGGTAGGTGAATATGTTGATTATGAAGAAGTAGATTGATATGAAAATTAAGCAACTAGCACCTTATCTAATCGCAATTGTTATTTTTATAATTGCGTCAATTACCTATTTCAACCCTGTTTTAAAAGGACAAAAAATTAAACAGAGTGACATTGTTCAGTTTAAGGGGATGTCTAAAGAAATTGTAGATTATAGAGTTGAAAATGGAGAAGAACCTTATTGGACTGGAGCGGCTTTTAGTGGGATGCCTGCCTATCAATTAAGTGCATACTACCCAAATGATTATATTAAGAAAGTAGATAGCTTATTGCGGTTCTTGCCAAGACCTGCTGATTATCTTTTCTTGTATTTCTTAGGATTTCTGTTATTGCTTACAGCGTTAAATGCCGAATGGAAGCTAGCCGTATTAGGTGCTTTGGCATTTGGGTTTTCTACTTATTTAATTATCATATTTGGCGCGGGACATAATGCGAAAGCGCATGCAATTGGATATATGCCAATGGTATTAGCTGGTGTAATATGGGTTTTTAAACGAAAGTATTTGCTTGGGTTTATTGTTACTTCGGTAACAATGGCATTAGAAATAAATACCAATCACCCCCAAATGACGTATTATCTGGGTTTCATGATTTTAATTTTAGGAATTGTAAAACTTATCGAGGCTTTTAAAGAGCGTGCGTATGTACCATTTGTAAAACAATCTGCAGTTATTTTGTTTGCAATGATATTGGGCTTGGGAGTTAATTCTACGAGATTAATGGCAATGAAAGAATATGCCGATGCAAGTACGCGAGGAAAAACGGAACTAACAATTGAGCCAGATGGATCGCCTAAAAAAGTAACTCAGGGATTGTCTAAAGCGTATATTACAGAATATAGTTATGGACTAACCGAAACATTTAATTTGTTTATTCCGCGATTTATGGGCGGAGGAACTGTGGAGAGTTTAGATAAAGATTCAGAATATTATAAAGCATTTAAAGCAAAATATGGAGCTAAAGCTGCAGATGAATACGCTAAACAAGTCTTAACCTATTGGGGTAAGCAAACCATAATTGAAGCTCCTGCTTATATTGGAGCAGTACTTATATTTCTGTTTTTCTTAGGAGCCTTTTTAGTAAAAGGAACTTTTAAAAAATGGTTAGTGGCAGCGACAATTTTTTCTATTGTATTAAGTTGGGGGAAAAATTTTGAAATTATTACCAATCTGTTTATCGATTATATGCCATTATATAATAAGTTTAGAGCGGTTTCTTCGATACAAGTAATTGCCGAAATATGTATTCCTCTTTTGGGAATTTTAGCGTTAAAGGAATATTTTTCTAAAGATGTTTCAGATAAAGAAAAGAAAGTTGCCCTTAAAAAAGCTTTTTATATTCTTGGCGGAATTTCAATTTTCTTTATGCTTTTCGGTGCTAGTTTGTTTTCATTTGAAGGGATTAGAGATGCTGGCTTAAAACAATATAATATAACAGGTTTAACCGAGGCTTTGATTGCAGATCGAAAATCGATGTTGTTTCAAGATAGTTTGAGATCATTATTTTTGGTTTCTATATCTTTTGGGATTTTATGGCTTTTCATCAAAAATAAACTGAATCAAACCAAGGTAATTGTTGCTTTTACAGTGCTAATTTTATTCGATTTAATTTCTGTAGATACTAGGTATGTAAATAAAGACTCTTTTGAGCGTGCAAAAAACATTGAAGTACCTTTTCAAAAAACTGCAATTGACAAAGAGATATTAAAAGATAAAAGTCATTATAGAGTAGCAGATTTTAATGCAAGTCCGATGCAAGATGGTAGAACCTCCTATTTTCATAATTCAATTGGTGGTTATCACGCGGCTAAAATGGGGCGTTATCAAGAATTGTTCGATTATCAAATGACATCTAAAGTTAATATGGAAGTGTTGAATATGTTGAATGCTAAATACATCATTTTTCCAAATCAAGGAAAACCCGCATTGCAGCAAAATCCAGAAGCTAACGGAAACGCTTGGTTTATAAATGACTTAAGAAGTGTCTCGTCTGCAGATGAAGAAATAAGAGCATTAGACAATCTAAAGACAAAAGAAGAGGCGGTAATCATTGGTAGTGATTTTAGGGGCAATTATAATGTAGATACTGCACCTAAATTCGAAAAAGATTCAACAGCAATAATTCAATTGACAACCTATAATGTAACTGGCCTAACCTATCAAGCCAGTACGGCTATACCTCAATTTGCCGTGTTTTCTGAAATCTATTATAAAAATGGATGGAACGCGTATATTGATGGTGAATTAACTCCACATTACAGCGTGAATTACGTGTTAAGAGGAATGGAGATTCCAGCAGGAAAACATACCATAGAATTTAAATTTGAACCAACAGTAATACAAAAAGGAAATACAATCACATTAACTAGTTATTTCTTATTGTTAATACTCCCGTTAGGGTGGTTTTTTATCGAGAAAAAGAAAAAAAAGGCATAGGCTTATTTCTTTAAAGATTTAATATACTCTGAAGGTGTAATGCCAAGTTCTTTTTTAAATGCTCTGGTAAAAGCCGACGCGTTTGTATACCCTATTTCTTCCGCTAAGTACTGTATGGTGTAGTTTAGGTATTGCTCTTCGGTAGTTAGTTTATGTATTAAATAATCAATCCTGAGTTTGGTAATGTATTGCTTAAAACTTTGGTTTTTAGTATTGTTTAGGATATAAGAAAGGTATGAGGTGTTTGTCTCTAGTTTGTCTGCTAGGAGTTTAATGTTAAAGTCACAACTTAAATAATCAGTTGAGTTTTTTAGTTCTTCTAACTGATGTAAGATGTTCGCTTCTAAAACTTTTTCAATTTTATAATCCTTCTTTATAACGGGAGTGGGTGACTGTATTTCTTCTAAAATGACATCAAAATTGAGTAATGCTTTTCTTCTTTTTAAGTTGGCTCTATAAACAAGGTATATAATAAGTAATATAGCTGTTAGAGAAATGAATAGTATTTGCGATTTATGAGTTTCATGATCTGAGCTTAAAAGCACTTCATTTTCTTTTTTTATTTGACTAAAGCTGTATTTATAATGGGTTTTATTAATTTTGTTCTTGTTAGACGTAAATTGAGATAGTGCTTCGATACCCAATCTAGAATACTTATAAGCACTGTCAGGTTTTTTTTGAACGTGGTATTGATTTGCTAGAATACCGAATATTGCAATTTTATTTTTTTTAGCGTTTGGGGTGTTTTTGTTATAGCTTAGAAACTTATTTGCATAATACAATGTCGAATCGCTTTTCTTTAAGTTGTTGTACACAATAGATTTTAAGAAGTTTATATCTTGTTTTAGCCCGTTAGAAATCGCTCTCTTTTCAAGAGATAATAAAAGGCCTAAAGCTTTCTTATAGTTCTTTTTTTGAGCAAGAATTTTTACCCTTTTTAAGGTATATAGTTGTTGTGAGTTTTTGTGTGGAGGGATAAAACTTTGAGCGACATGATATGCCTTTTTATAATATACAGCGGCAGAATCTAAATAAGAGGTTATAGAGTCTTTTCCAAGATTAAAGTAAGTATTTCCTATAGTGTTTAAATTACTAGAATGAATCACTTTTAGATGATTGTAGTAATAGGAGTTATCGTTGTTCAGGTTTTCTAAATCGTTTGTTGTTTCTTTAAGAATACGCAATGCTTCATTAGGTAAGCCAACAATTTCTTTAATACTTGCTATGTTATTATTTACGCTTAGTTTATGCAAGTAATAATACAAATCTTTTTTAGGAATTGTTTCAATGATCTTTTTTTTCTCTATTAAGTATTTAAATGCTTTGGCATATTTTCCTTGGTTTTTTTTTATCCAAAATAACCTATTGAGTGCAGAAAGTGTAATCTTATGATTGCAAGACGTGTTGTTCTTTGCTAGGTTTTTTAAAACCCTCAAACAAATTGTTTCAGAGGTCTCAAAATCACCTTTTTTGTAATAAGCTGTGGCTTCTCCTATGGTGCCTAGATTTTTAGTGCAAGGGTCTGTAGACTTTTGACTTTTTCTGGCATAGAAGAATAGGCTGTCGATATTTGTGTTTCCAAATTTTTCAATGTTGTCAAGATTTTTTTTATTAGAAACGTCAGTTTGAGCGCTAGTCAACGAAATACTCACTATCAAGAGAAAATAGAAAAAGGGATGCTTCATATAAAAACTAATATTAACTAAGTAAAGTTCAGCACGTTATTTTAATCTTTTTTAGCTGTGCTTTTTATAAAAAGAGGAATACATAATTATATTAAGGTAAAGATAATCGGTATATTTACAATATCAAACAAAGTAACCTAAAATTACTTGTTATGAAAAGGAAATTAAAGAGAGCAATAGCTCTCTTTTTTTGTTTTATAAGTTTATAATGTTCCAATGATTGTATACATTTGGACATTATATATAAACATTAATTTAAAAGAATAACATTAGTGCGGTAAAGATGAATATTGGAATGTTATTAAACGGAAACTATCCGGCAGATATACGAGTCAGAAAAGAGGCAGAAACGTTGGTGAAGAATCATTCAGTATTTGTTTTGTGTAAAAGAAATACTGATGAAAAAGAATACGAAGTTGTTAATGGAGTGCAGGTTATTCGCAAGATTGAATACAAAAGTTTAGCGCATGAAGGAATCATTGACGTAATTGCTTCTGTAAGTTTTATGCATCCATTTTTTAAAACTGAATTGCCCTACTTTATTAAAGAGAATAGTATTAATGTGCTTCATGTACACGATTTACCATTGGCAAAAACAGCTTTTTTGGCGGCAAGAAAATACCATTTAAAGACTGTTTTGGATTTGCATGAGAATTATCCTGCAGCCTTAATGACCTGGTTTTCTTGGCGAAAGAATCCGGTTATTAGATTGAAAAATAAATTGTTTTTTGGATATAAAAGATGGAGTCATTACGAAGCCAGAATATTAAAAAAATTCAACATTATTATAACCGTCGTAGATGAAATGAAACAGCGTTTGATTGCGCAGCATAATTTACCTCCAAATAATATTGTGATTGTTCCAAATGCAGAAAAGAAAGAGTTTGCTAGAAATTTTGATGTAAAAACACCCAATTATTTTGAAGATGTTCAAGATAGATTTATTATTTCTTATGTAGGTGGATTTGGTCCTCATAGAGGGTTGCATACAGCAATTTTAGGAATGAAAACTATTTCTAAAAAAATACCAAATTCTTTATTGGTACTTGTAGGTCCTGCAAATTCAGATGTCAGAAATCATTTGCAAAACTTAATAACAGAAAATGAGCTAGAGGAGTTTGTTCAAATTAGAGGTAGAGAGCCTTTTAGTAATGTTGTAAACATTATGCGAAATTCTTCAGTAAATATAATTCCACATATTTCTAATGAACATACTGAAAGTGCAGTTCCACATAAGTTTTTTCAGATTTTACTTTCAGGAAAACCTTTGTTAGTTTCAGACTGTGCTCCAATGAAAAGGTTGGTGAACACCTATAAAATTGGAACTTATTTTGAGTCTGAAAATCCAAATAGTTTTGCAAATTCAATAGCGAATATTCATTCAGATTATAACTTAGCATTAGAAAAAGCTAAAAAAGGAAATGAAGAATCTTTAAAAGGAAATTTAAATTGGGAATTTACATCTAAAAACTTAGTACATTTATACGATAACTTAGAGAAGTGAAAGTATTAATTGTTACATATTATTGGCCGCCTGCTGGTGGTTCTGGAGTACAGCGTTGGTTGAAATTTGTAAAATACCTGCAAGACTCTGGTGTTGAGCCGGTTGTGTATACCGTTGCAAACCCAAAATACCCAATAATTGACGCTTCTTTAGAGAGTGAAATTCCAGCTAATATTACGGTTTTAAAACAACCAATTTGGGAGCCAAACACTATTCTAAGCCTATTTAAGAAGAACACAACAAAAGAGTCGGCGGGTTTTTTAAATCCAAACCCAAGTTTTGTAGGGAGAATTCTTCAATATATAAGAGCGAATTATTTTATTCCAGACGCGCGTAAGTTTTGGGTAAAGCCATCTGTTGTGTTTCTAGAAAACTACCTTTTGAAAAATCCTGTTGATGCAATTATTACTACAGGGCCTCCCCATAGCTTACATTTAATTGGATTAGAGTTAAAGAAGAAATTGAATTTAAAATGGATTTCAGACTTTAGAGATCCATGGACTGAAATAGATTACTTTGAACAATTGCCATTAACAAATAAGGCAACCAAGAAACATCATGAGTTAGAAGCGGATGTATTGAAGAAATCGGATGCTGTTTTGGTAGTTGGAAAAACAATGAAAGAAAAGTTCCAGCCGTTTACGAAGTCAATTTTTGTGATTACGAATGGTTTTGATACGGACGAAAATAAAAAAGAAATTGCATTGGATTCCAATTTTACCATTACGCATATTGGATTGATGAATGCAGATAGAAACCCATATTCCTTCTGGAAAGCAATTCAAGAAATAGCAATTGAAAATGATCAATTTGCTAAGGATTTTCGGATTCAATTAGTTGGCAGTGTGGCTGCTGAAGTAAAAGATTTGATACATGAATTAAAGTTAGAAAATGTGATTGATCTTGGGTATTTGTCACATAAAGAAGTAAATGAGTATCAGCGTAAATCACAAGTGTTGTTATTGGCGGTGAACAATGTGAAAAGTGCAAAAGGAATAATTACTGGAAAAATATTTGAGTATTTACAAGCGAAACGCCCTATATTAGCTATTGGTCCAGAAGACGGAGATTTGGCCGAAATAATTAAGGAAACAAATTCTGGTGTTATTGTTGCTTTTAATGATGTTGAAATGATAAAGGCCGAAGTATTAAAAATGTATGCTTCATTTAAAAAAGGATCCTTGAAAATTGATTCGAAAGATATCAACCAATACCACAGAAAGAATTTGACACAAAGGCTTTCAGAAATAATTAAAGAAACCATTTCGTAAATATTTATGAGAAAAATAGTAACTGTTTTAGGGGCAAGACCCCAATTTGTTAAAGCTGCGGTATTAAGTAGGGTCCTCCAAGAACATCAAGAAATAGAAGAAGTAATTGTGCATACAGGGCAACACTTTGATGCCAACATGAGTGCCGTGTTTTTTGAAGAAATGGAAATTCCAAAACCAGCATATAATTTAGAGATTAACAGTTTGGGTCATGGGGCAATGACAGGGCAAATGTTAGAGAAGATCGAAGCCATTTTAATGGTTGAAAAACCAGATGCAGTAGTTGTTTATGGGGATACAAATTCAACAATAGCAGGTTCTCTAGCTGCAAAAAAATTGCAGATTAAAGTAATTCATATAGAAGCGGGTTTACGTTCTTTTAATATGAATATGCCAGAAGAAATAAATAGAATCCTTACCGACAGAATTTCTGATTTATTATGTTGTCCAACGGAAGCTGCATTATTAAATTTAAAAAACGAAGGCTTTGATAATTTGCCAATTCATATAGAAAAGAATGGTGATATAATGAAAGATGCTGTGGAGTATTACAGTAAGATTTCTGCGTATAAATCAACCATAATCTCTGATTTAAAGTTGAAAAAAAATGAATTTGTTTTAGCCACCATCCATCGACAGGAAAACACAGATGATGTTGATAAATTGAAATCAATATTTGAGGCTTTAGAGGAAATTCATTCAGATTGTCAAGTCGTAATCCCAATACATCCAAGAACAAAAAAAATAATAGAAAAACAACAGCTAAAACCCAATATTACCTTGGTAGATCCCGTTGGATATTTCGCTATGTTAGAGTTGTTAAAGCATTGTAAAATGGTAATTTCTGATAGTGGGGGATTGCAGAAAGAAGCATTTTTCAATAAAAAGAGTTGTATTATTGTTAGAGAAGAGACCGAATGGGTTGAATTGGTGGAGAACGGATTTGCAGAAATTGTTGGTAGTAATAAAGAAAAAATAGTACAGACTTTTATGAAGTTTAAAAACGTAGAGTCAAATTTTAATAAAGAATTATATGGTAATAATGTTGGTGAAAGTATTTATCAATCGATACGATCATTACTAAACAATTAGAATTCATTGGGAATTGTATTAAAACAATCGTTTAAGAACACAATAGTTACCTTTGCTGCGTTTGGTATAGGCGGTGCAAATGCATTGTTTTTGTATGTTGAATTTTTAGGGGATGAATATTATGGTTTAGTTACCTATTTGTTGTCTACAGCAAATCTCTTAATGCCGTTAACTGCTTTCGGTGTTCAGTATTCAATTGTGAAATTCTTTTCATCGTATACTTCAAAGTTAGAACGGGATAAGTTTTTAAGTTCTTCCTTGTTCTTTCCCTTATTGATAGCCTTACCGTTTGGGTTTTTAGGAGCTGTTTTTTATGAACAAATAAGTGGGTATTTATCAAATAAAAACCCCGTAGCAAAAGATTTTACTTGGGTAATTTACTTGGTGGCAATAGCAACTGCATATTTTGAGATTTTTTACGCTTGGGCAAAGGTTCAAATGCAATCTGTATTTGGGAATATTTTGAAAGAAATGTTTTCTAGGCTTGCGGTTATGATTTTGTTATTGTTAGTTTTTACTGATACTATCACTCAAATTGAATTTATTTATTATTTAACAGGTGCATATTTTATTCGAGCTTTGGCAATGTTTTTATTTGCGCTAAAATTATACAAACCTAAATTTTCATTTCAACTACCAGAGAACTATAAAGAAGTATTTAAATACGCATCATATATTATTTTAGCGGGTTCTGCAGGGGCCATATTATTAGATATAGATAAGTTTATGATTCCGCAAAAAGAAGCTATAGAAATGGTTGCTTATTATGCTGTGGGAGTTTATATAGCGTCTGTTGTTGAAATTCCAGGGAGAGCAATGGCTCAAATTGTACAACCAATTACAGCAAAAGCTTTAAATGAAAATAATGTCATTGAAATAAATGAGTTGTATAAGAGCACTTCAATAAACTTACTAGTAACCTGTGGATTGTTTTTTTTATTGATAAACCTAAATATCAATCAAGCGTATTTGTTAATAGATGAAAAATATTCTGGAGGCGTAATGGTAGTAATGATGATTTCTATAGCAAAACTATACACCATGTCTCTCGGTAATAATGGTGCAATCATTTCAAATTCCAAACACTACAAGATTTTATTGCCGTATGCAGTTGCCATGGCATTGTCAGTATATTTTTTAAATGATTGGTTGATTGGCGTTTTGAGTATGAATGGCGCCGCTTTATCAACATTACTTGTCATTTTAATCTTTAATACTGTAAAAATTTGGTATGTGAAAAAGAAGTTTAATGTACAGCCTTATACTGTTAAAACGCTTTTATTATTTGTAATAATTGGTGTGTTTTATATTGTGTTCTCTTTTTGGGATTTCTCTTTTCACCCCATTCTAAACATTGTTTTAAAGAGTATTTTAATAACTGTGGGGTATTTGATGATTGTATATAAACTTAAAATTTCATTAGAAATGAATAACCTAATCGCAAAGTTCATAAAAAGCAATCAATAGAATCGGCCAGTATATGCAATAGCAAAGCGATTCCAAAAACGCGTGTTTTTTTCCATATTGTTAAAATTATATATAGTGCAATGGCATAATACGTGTGCAAAGGGTGAAAATTGATGCTGCACCTAGTTGGATCAAATATTGGAGTTGCCAATAAATGATCGATATCTATAATAATTGCAGTCACAAATATAAGGTATACTTTTTTCCATTGTTTGTTGAAGAAAGCATAGGCAACAACCCCTGGTATTATAAAATGAAAGCTATAGTGTATGATAAATTTTAAATCCATGTGGTTCTAAAAATAAAAAAGACTTGTATTTCTACAAGCCTTTTTATTAAAATAAATAACTAGGGGATAGTATTTAGTTTATTAGGGGATATTCATATTGTAAAAATACAGTATATATACCTGTTGTTTATTAACATATGTTAATGGATTACTCTTTTTTAGAATATAACTCTTTACGAATTCTACTCAATTGGACTGCAGAAATACTAAGATATGATGCAATATGGTATTGCTGAATCAAATTTTCTATATCAGGAATGTCATTTTTTAATTTCAAATACCTTTCAGTGGCATTTAATACAGAAAGTTCATAAATTCTTCTTTCAGTTCGAATAAAGATGCTTTCTAAAATCCTGTTGTAAAACAGTGATAATTCATGATTTTCTTCTGTGGACTTAATAAATGCTGGGAAATTTCCCACTAAAATTTCAGCATCCGTTAAGCAATCATAGATGGCATTCGATGGTTTTTTTGTTATGAGAGAAGAAAGAGATCCAGACGTTGTAATCGGAATATAAAGAGTTCTAATATGATCATTGCCCTTAGCATCACGGATGAAACTTCTTAAAACACCACTTTTTAAAATGTAAAAATGGGTTGGAACTTCTCCGTAGTTTACAATGATATCTCCTTTTTTAAAAGATTTTACCCGTATGTTTTCTTCAAAAATTTTTCTTGATTTTTCTGAAAGGTTGGGAGAGTATGCATTAATGAATCTTGATACAAAATCCATGGTTTATTTATAATTTTAGTGAAGTTAAATTTAAGGTTTTTTTTCTAAAAAACTGATTGCATTTGGTCCTTCCATAAATAAAAGGTCTAGGACAGATAAGTTTTTTAGGAATCCATGTTTGTCATCAAACATTTGAATATAGCTGTCAAAACCCATATCTAATTCTTGTTTGGCATTGGCTAAATAGCGATAGTCATTTTCTGTTTCAACGACATACGCATCCGTTTTTCTGTGGTTTTGGCTACTCTGTAATGCATCTGTAATAAAGAGATAAGTGTCAATATTTAGGTCTAATAAATACGCGTATTTTTTGGAGAAGATATGCAAGAGGTCATCTTCATAAAATTCGAAAAAAGGCGAATTTCTGTAGGCTATTTGCAATGATTTTAAATGTTGACTTTGCCAAGGTGTTGTATTGTCAACTAGCGTATCTTTAGTTTTCTTTTTGGATGTACTAGGTAAATGTTTAACAGGGATGTTTAATAGCTGCTTTCCGTTAGGGCCGTAAATATAGCATCGAGTTCTATAGGTTTGTTTTTGAAAATTATCTTCAACTTCAAAAAGAACTTCATCGGTATTGCTGATTGCCGAGTACTGAGAAATAGGAGAGAAGTATGTAGGTAGAAATAACGCCATTTATTACTTGGTAGTTTTTTTCTGTTTGCGGTAATAATTTACAACAAAGTAGCCCATTAAGGCTATTAAGAAAAATTTGAAGTATGAAACTGGTGCTCCACTTCCTCCCACGGTTGTAAACATTCTATCCCAACGGATGGACGAGAATTTTGCAAACCCTTTGGCATTTGGATCCCAACTTAACCAAATAAATACAGGCTTACCAACCACATGGTCAAAAGGGACGAACCCCCAAGACCTTGCATCTAAAGACATTTGTCTGTTGTCTCCCATCATCCAATAGTAATCTTGTTTTATGGTGTATGAGGTGATTTCCTTTCCGTTTAAATAATATTTATTATCGGCAATAGAAAAGTTATGGTGCTCGTATCTTCTAATGATTTGTTCGTAAAAAGGAATGGTTTTTTCATTTAATTCAATAACATCTCCTTCTTTTGGAATGTAAATGGGGCCATAATTGTCATTATTCCATTTGTATAATGGACTATGTGGAAAAAGATCAGGGTTAAAAGTTCCTTTAGGCTCAATTTTTTTAATAGCACTCTTTACAATAGGATTATTTCTGATGAGTGCTGCTTCGTCATCAGTTAGATTTAGTAAGAATTTACCGTTTTCAGAACCATACTCTCTAATGTTGTATCTTTTAGCTGCTCCTTGACTAAAAAGTTTTCCTTCTGTATCTACAGTAAAAAAGTATTGTGGTTTTGCTCTGTCTGGTAAAACAGTTCTTTTGCCATTTATGTACACGTAGCCATCTCTTACCTCTAAAGAATCTCCAGGAATACCAACACATCTTTTTACATAATTTGTTTTCTTATCAAGTGGTTTATAGGTAAACTTACTAGAATTGTCACCCCACATTGTTTTTAAAGAATCTGCAGGCCAACTAAAGACTACTATTTCGTTGCGTTTTATTTTCTGGATTCCAGGCAAACGCATATAAGGTAAAGATAATTTGTTTAACCATGATTCTTCATTTTTTGAATCTGATACATACGATTTTCCTAAAAAAGGCAATGTGTCATGAACCATAGGTGCAGAAACTGCTGTCATTGGTACTCTTGCGCCATAGTGGAATTTACTTACAAATAGAAAGTCACCAACATACAAGGTCTTTTCTAATGAAGAAGTAGGAATTGTATAGGGTTGCATAAAATACGTGTGAACCAATGTTGCAGCAATAATTGCAAATGCAATAGAGCTAACCCATTCTCCTAATGCTGTTCTTGGATCTAAGCTTCTGTCTTCAATATATTTTGTATTTGTAAAGTAATTGATGTAAAACAAGTACAAACCTAAAGTTGCGATCGCAAGTAGTGTGTCGTGTCTTTTATGATGTCCAAAACTTCTACAGGTTTCTACCCAAACTATTGGAAACATTAATAGATTTACAATAGGAATAAATAACAAAATCACCCACCATTTTGGTCGGTTAATGATTTTCATTAAAATAATTGCGTTATAAACTGGGATAATTGCTTCCCAAGCTTGTCTACCAGCTTTTATATAGAGTTTCCATGTCGCTAAAAAGTGAATCACTTGGATTGCTAGAAAAAATAAAAACCATTCAGTAAATGTCATAATGTATATTTTTTTGTTTCTTTTTTAAGAAACGTGCTTTCAATAATAATTAATAAGTCTCTTTTAAGGTTGTTTGTTACATTCTTTAACCAATGTTTAACACATCCTTCATTGTAAAAACGCCTTCTTTGTTTTGGATCCACTCAGCGGCAACAACGGCTCCTAGAGCAAACCCTTTTCTGCTGTGAGCAGTATGTGTGATTTCAATAGAGTCTACTTCAGACGTATAATCAACAATGTGTGTTCCAGGAACATCAGGGATTCTTTTCGCGATAATTGGGATGCTCTTTTCAGAGATTTCGCCATCAAGTTTCCAATTAGATTTAGAACTGTTTTCAATAATCCCGTCTGCTAAAGTAATTGCGGTCCCACTTGGAGCGTCTAATTTTTTTGTGTGATGAATTTCTTCCATTGTGATGTGGTAATCACGCAAGTTATGCATCATCTTAGCAAGTTGGTTATTCAATTCAAAAAAGATGTTTACACCTAAACTAAAATTAGAAGCATATATAAAAGCGCCTTTTTTTTCTATACATAGCTCAACAGCTTCTTCATATTTTTCTAACCAACCCGTGGTGCCTGAAATTACAGGAACGTTGTTGTTAATGCAATTAGAAATATTTGTATATGCGGAAGTTGGAATACTAAAATCGATAGCAACATCTGCTAAATTGATGTCAAAAGAATCATCAGTGTTTGTTTTAATAACAATTTCATGACCACGTTGTAAAGCAATTTTTTCAATTTCTTTACCCATCCTTCCGTAACCTAATAATGCAATCTTCATCTAAAATGAGAGTTTGAATTTTAATCCAACTTTCGGAATTTCAAATCTATTCGAATTTGAAATAATGGTTGGAGAAAATGATAAATTATCGTTTGTGTTAAATTGTAATAAATGCGCATTTACACTCGCCTCTACAATTTGTAATACGTAGAAAACAAGTGTAGTTAGTAATGACAAATCCCGATTGCTTTTTAATGTTTTCTGAGCACTTATTAATCCATTTCGAGAGATTAGTAGTGTTGTGTTGCCATCGGCATCAATTAAAGTGAACTCGTCTTTTAAGCCAGCTTCACGCTGTTTAAAAGCAGTTCTATATCTGTCGTATTCTTTGTTGTTGTCTAGGTAAAAATAGATGCTTGTTCCCATTGCTCCCCAAACCACAGGTGCTTTCCAATACTTTTTGTTGTATATCTGACCCAGTCCCGGTAAAATAGCTGAATAAAACGCCGCTTTGGCAGGAGATAATGGATTAAAATAATTACTGTTAATCTTAATAGCTCCTGTTGCTTTAATAGTATTTACTGTGATTGTGTCTTTCTGGGCATTGATGCCAAAAGAAACAAATACAAGTAAAATAAGAAGTATTTTTTTTAATGAAAACACTATTTCAAAAGGTTTTTAATTCGATTAAAGTCTTCTTCGGAAGTGAAAGGAATCGTCATTTTTCCTTTTCCTTTGGCATTGGCAGAAATGGCTACTTTATGACCAAAAAACGTATTCAATTCAGATATAGAATCTTTAACGAAAGTAGGCACCTGTTTTTGCTTTTTATTCGAAGTGTTTCCCTCTTTTAAATTCTTAACCAATTCTTCAGTTTGTCTAACTGAAAGCTTATCTTTTACAATTTTGGTGTAAATATTTAATTGATTTTCATTTGTCTCTATACTAATTAATGCTCTACCGTGCCCCATCGAAATAAAACCATCTCTCATTCCGGTTTGAATGATTGGATCCAATTTTAATAAACGCAAATAGTTGGTTACAGTAGATCTTTTTTTACCAACTCTAACACTTAGTTGTTCTTGTGTCAACTGAATTTCATCAATTAAACGTTGGTAAGAAAGTGCAACCTCTATAGGATCTAGGTTTTTACGTTGTATGTTTTCTACCAATGCCATTTCTAGCATTTCTTGATCGTTCGCAATTCTAATATATGCTGGAACAGTTGTATTTCCAATTAATCTAGAAGCTCTAAATCTACGTTCTCCAGAAACTAGTTGAAATTTATTTCCTTCTAATTTACGAACAGTAATCGGTTGAATAACTCCTAATTCTTTTATCGAACTCGCTAATTCTGATAAAGCCTCTTCGTCAAAATAAGTTCTTGGCTGATAGGGGTTTACTTCAATGTTGTTCAATTCAATTTCAACAATACTCCCTACTAATTTATCAGCATTTTTATCAGTTGCAGAATTGATGTCTACAGGAGTTTCTTTTAATAAAGCAGACAATCCTCTACCTAAAGCTTGTTTTTTTGTTGCTTTTGCCATTATGCGTTCTTCTTTATAATTTCGTTTGCCAAACTTAAATAATTCACTGCACCTTTACTTGTCGCATCATATGCAATTATGCTTTCACCATAACTTGGTGCTTCTCCTAAACGTGTATTTCGTCTAATGATTGTATCAAAAACCATGGTGCTAAAATGTTTTCGAACTTCTTCTACAACTTGATTAGATAAACGTAAACGAGAATCAAACATGGTTAATAATAAACCTTCAATGTCTAAATCTGGATTGTGAATGTTTTGAATGCTCTTGATGGTGTTTAAGAGTTTTCCTAAGCCTTCTAATGCAAAATATTCACATTGAATAGGGATGATTACTGAATTTGCGGCAACTAAAGAGTTTAAGGTGATTAAACCTAAAGAAGGAGCGCAATCAATTAAGATGTAATCATAGTCATGTGTCAGATCATTTAATGATTTTTGCAACATATATTCCCGTTGCTCCTTATCTACTAACTCTATTTCAATAGCAACTAAATCTATGTGAGCAGGAATAATGTCTACATTGGGTGAGTTTGTTTTTTGGATGGCATCTTTAGCAGAAACCGTATGTTCTAAAACTTGATAGGTTCCTATTTCTACAGTATCGACATCAATGCCCAAACCAGAAGAAGCATTTGCTTGAGGATCAGCATCAATCAATAGTACTTTTTTTTCTAAAACCCCTAAAGATGCAGCTAAATTCACTGTTGTTGTTGTTTTGCCAACACCCCCTTTTTGATTTGCAATTGCGATGATTTTACCCATTAATTATATCTGATTTATAAAAAGTAAAAATACAATTATTTGCGGTTATTTAAAATCAAAGATGTTAACAAAATAATAAAAACCTAACAGCTTTGTTTTTAGCGTGTTGTGATTGTCTTATTGGTGATAATAAACATTTTAAGAAATAAAAAAACCGTTGAGTTATCAACGGTTTTAAATCTTTTTTTTATGCTTTATTTGGAATGTTTTTTAAGATTTCTAAAAGAAAACTCCAAAATTTTTGTGTTGAAGAGATGCTTGCTCGTTCATCAGGAGAATGTGCTCCTAAAATTGTTGGACCAAAAGAAACCATGTCCATTTCTGGATAATTTTGTCCCAAAATACCACATTCTAAACCTGCATGGCAGGCTGCTATTTTTGCTTTTTCACCGTGTAAATTTTCGTATAATTTATCCAAGATACTTAATACTTCTGATTCGATATTTGGTAACCATCCTGGATATTCTCCAGAATATTCAACATCAAAACCAGATAATTCAAAAGCGGCACAAAGAGAATTTGATAAGTCGGTTTTATTACTTTCAGATGAGGATCTTGTTAAGCAATTCACTAAAATATGCCCGTCTTTAACAATTATTTTAGCAATATTGTTAGACGTTTCTACCAATCCATCAATATCTGGGCTCATTCTGTAAACTCCATTTAAAGCAGCGTGGATAGATTTTATAAACCCTTCTTGAGCGCCGTATTCCATAATTGTATTTGGCGTTTCAGTAGCGGTAATTGTAATGGATAAATTTGGTTCTAAATTTTTATATTCGGCTTTTATGTCAGTAATTAATTCGTTCATTTCAAAAAAGAAAGGATCTGTAGAAATTGTATCAATAACAACAGTCGCTTTACTCTCTCTCGGAATAGCATTGCGCAAGCTACCTCCCTTTATTTCATGAATTCTTAAATCGAAATTTTCCATTCCATCATACAAAATTCTATTCATAAGTTTATTGGCGTTTCCCAATCCTTTATGAATATCCATTCCAGAATGTCCTCCATTTAATCCATTAATAGAAATTGTTAACCCAGTAACATTGTCTGAGGTTTTTTCTTGAATATATTCTCTTCGTGCAGTGATATCAATTCCGCCAGCGCAGCCCATTCCAATTTCATCATCTTCTTCTGTATCTAAATTCAATAAGATCTCACCGTCTAAATAGCCAGCTTCTAATCCCATTGCTCCAGTCATCCCAGTTTCTTCATCAATTGTAAATAAAGCCTCGATTGCTGGGTGCTGAATTGTGGATGATTCTAAAACACTCATTATGGCAGCAACACCTAAGCCGTTGTCTGCGCCCAAAGTTGTTCCTTTAGCGGTAATCCAATCCCCATCAACATACATTTCAATTCCCTGGGTGTCAAAATCAAAGTCAGTGTCAGAATTTTTTTGATGAACCATGTCTAAATGACTTTGCATGACCACGATTTTCCTGTTTTCCATACCCGTGGTTGCTGGTTTTTTAATAATTACATTACCAACTTTGTCAACTTTAGTTTCTAGGTTTAATCTTTTACCAAACGCAACCATAAAGGCAATTACTCTTTCTTCTTTTTTTGAAGGACGAGGAACCGCGTTTAAGTCTGCAAAATTATTCCATACAGTTTTGGGTTCTTGGTTTCTTATTTCTGAATTCATTCTGATTTATTTAGGCTTAATTTAATGCTCAAATATACAATTATTTGCAGGTATTTAGTTTATTTCAATAACTACATCAGTAATATTTTTTCGCACTTTTTTTAAGTCTTTCATATAGTCATCTTCTGCTCTAAAACCAACAGGTAAAACCAATGCAGATTTTAAATTGTATTTTTTTAATTCAAGAATCTCATCATATTTTTCGGGATTAAATCCCTCCATTGGGCAAGAGTCAATTTTTTCTATTGCTGCAACGGTTAGTAAATTTCCAAGCGCAATATATGCTTGGTTTTTCATCCAAAGAGCAAGTTGGTTTTCTGATTTATTAGAAATATCGGTTTTTAGGTAGTCTTTAAATGGGTTCAAAATCTCATCAGGTGTATTTCTTGTGTGTTTTACTAAGTCAAAATATTTTTCAATATCTTCTTCATTGATGTTGTCTTGCGTACAAATTACAAGTACATGGGATGCTTGTGCAACTTGTTGCTGATTCCAAGAATACGCTACTAATTGTTGTTGGATATTTTTATTTTTAAGAACCACCAATTTTACGGGTTGTAGTCCATAAGAAGTGGCAGTTAAATTAAACGCTGTTTTTAATGTCTGTATTTGTTCTTCAGTTAGTGTTTTTTTGTCGTCAAACTTTTTTGCTGCATAACGCCACTCTAAGCTTTCTATAATATTCATTTAGTATTCTTTTAGGTTGCAAAAATACTATAATTTGAAGTTTTCGTACTTTATGTTTGATTGTAAATGGTAATATATCCATAGATTTTTTCTTTGGCAATTATATTTTTTATAAATTGAATAGCGAAAAAGAAATCTAATTGCTATGAAACTTCCATTTTTGAGTACTCGATATTTCAGAAAATGAATCTATGGAAGCTGCATGTGACCAAGAAAAAAGGGCTAAAATAGACACATGAAAGAAGACTTTCTACATTATATTTGGAAACATCAGATGTTTTCAAAAAGAGATCTAATTACAACGGATGCTAAAAAAGTACGTGTACAATCTATAGGGCAGCATAACCATAATTCTGGCCCTGATTTTTTCAATGCGAAAATTGAAATTGATAATTTAGTTTGGGTAGGAAATGTTGAGATTCATGTAAAGTCATCAGACTGGTATGTGCATCAGCATGAAAGTGATGTCAATTACGATACTGTGATACTACATGTTGTCTGGAGTGATGATGTTGAAATATTTGATAAGAATAATCATCCCTTGCCAACAGTAGAAATTTCTAACTTTATTTCAACAGATGTTTTGGAGAACTACCATGGTTTGTTTTCTAAAGAGTTGCGTTGGATACCTTGTGAAAGATTAATACCTTCTGTAGATTCTTTTGTGGTTGATAATTGGAAAGTGCGACTGTATTTTGATCGATTAGAGGCTAAATCCAAATTAATAGACAACTTGCTTTTAAGGTCTAATAATAATTATGAAGCGGTGCTTTTTACATTATTAATGAAGAATTTTGGCTTGAAAATAAATGGAGATGTATTTTTAAATCTCGCAAATTCAATTGATTTTTCAATTGTAAGAAAGGTGCAAAACGATGTTTTTAAATTGAATGCATTGTTGTTTGGACAAGCAGGTTTTCTGGAGGATGATGTGCAAGAAGGCTATCATAAAGAATTAAAAAAGGAGTATGCGTATTTGCAACATAAATTTAGTTTACTGCCCATTTCCAACATGCAATTTCAGTTTTTTAAAATGCGACCAAGTAATTTTCCGACAATTAGAATTGCTCAAATAGGAGCGGTGTATCATCAGTATCAAAATTTATTTTCAAAATTGATGAATTTCACAAGATTAGAAGAGTTCTACACGTTGTTTAATGTGTCTTTGAATGAGTTTTGGCAGACGCATTATACATTTCATAAAACATCTCCAAAGAAAGTAAAAAGAATTACAAAGCGGTTTGTGGATTTACTATTAATAAATACCGTTATTCCGTTGAAATTTAATTATATGAAAGGATTAAATGCAACTATTGATGAAGAGTTTTTCGATTTATTGAAATATGTAAAAGCGGAAAGAAATACAATTGTATCCAAATTTTCAGAATTGAAAATTAAAGCAAATAATGCGTTTGATTCTCAGGCGTTATTAGAGCTTAAAAACAACTATTGCGCAAAAAAACGTTGTTTACATTGCGCAATAGGTAATAGTTTATTAAAGAAAGCTTAGTACAAACTTTTGAATTTTGTAGGTTCTGCTTCGTTCATAATTTGATAAGCAGCTTCAAAAACATCTTCTACCGATGGTTTCGAAAAGTAATCTCCGTCAGTTCCATATGCAGGTCTGTGTGGTTTTGCTGTTAGTGTGTAAGGTTTGCTATCTAGATGCTGATATCCATTTTGGTTTTCTAAGACCTCTTGTAGCAAGTATGCTGATGCCCCACCAGGAACATCTTCGTCTACAATTAGTAAACGGTTTGTTTTAGCGACACTTTTAACGGTATCATGATTTAAATCAAAAGGCAATAAACTTTGTGCATCAACAATTTCTATATTGATACCTACTTGCAATAAATCTATTGCAGCTTCTTCGACAATTCTCAATGTGGATCCATAAGAAACAACAGTGATATCTGTACCCTCTTTAATCGTTTCTACTTCTCCAATTGCAGTTTTAAACTCTGCTAAATTGGTTGGTAATTCTTCTTTTAATCGGTATCCGTTTAAACATTCTATCACTAAAGCTGGGTCATCACCTTCTAAAAGTGTGTTGTAGAAACCGGCAGCTTTTGTCATGTTTCTAGGAACCAATACATGGATGCCTCTTAAGTTATTTATAATTCCTCCCATTGGAGATCCAGAATGCCATATTCCTTCTAATCGATGTCCACGAGTTCTAATAATTAATGGCGCTTTTTGTTTCCCTACAGTTCTGTATCTTAAAGTTGCTAAGTCATCACTCATTATTTGTAAGGCATACAATAAGTAATCTAAATATTGAATTTCTGCAATCGGTCTTAGACCTCTCATTGCCATTCCAATTCCTTGTCCTAAAATCGTAGCTTCTCTAATTCCTGTGTCAGAAACTCTTGCTTCTCCAAATTTTTCTTGCAATCCTTCTAAGCCTTGATTTACATCGCCAATAAAACCAGCGTCTTCTCCGAAAATTAATACTTCGGGATATTTTTTAAGCAGTGCGTCAAAATTATCTCTCATAATAACTCTTGCATCAACCAAGTTCTCTTTAGAACTGTACGTAGGAGCTACAGGGTTAATATCTGTTGGAGCTAATTCTGTTTCGCTGGTTAAATGTGTTGAAAAAAGATTGTAGCCGCTATTAATTTGTTGTTTGATGAAATTTTGTAGTGTTGTTTTTTCTGCAAAATTTTCATCTTTTACATAGCGTAAAGCTTTTCTACATGCAATTAGAATGTCTTTTCTAATTGGTTCAGAAATTGCTTCTAAATCGTTTTTTAGTTTTGTAATAAAAGAGCTATTACTACTCTTATTTGCTAAATTGGCTAAGTGTGTAATAGCAGGTGTTACTTCAATTTTTATCTCATTTAAATATGAGCTCCAAGCATTTCTTTTTGCTAGGCTAACGTGTTTTTTAGATTCTTTTTCAATGGCAATCAATTCCGCTTCAGAATCGACAAATTTCAGCGTTTCTCCAGTTTTATCTTCCAATTCAAAATCTAAAATCCAAGACCTCATTTTAGCAAGGCAATCAAAATCTTTTTCCCATTGCAAGCGTTCGGCATTTTTATACCGTTCGTGAGATCCAGAAGTGGAGTGTCCTTGTGGTTGTGTTAATTCTTTTACGTGGATCAAAACAGGAACGTGCTCTTCTCTAGCTATTTTTGATGCTCTATTGTAGACGTCTATTAGTTGTACATAATCCCACCCATTCACAACTATAATTTCGTAACCATTATTTTTTTCATCTCTCTGAAATCCTTTTAAGATTTCTGAAATACTTTCTTTAGTGGTTTGGTACTTTGCATGCACAGAGATTCCATATTCATCATCCCAAACATTCATCACCATTGGTACTTGTAGTACTCCTGCGGCATTTATCGTTTCAAAAAATAAACCTTCACTAGTGCTTGCGTTTCCAATGGTTCCCCAAGCAACTTCATTTCCTTTAACAGAGAAATTGGTGTTGTTTTCTAGTTCTTTTACATTTCTGTACACTTTTGAAGCTTGTGCCAATCCTAATAATCTAGGCATCTGTCCTGCAGTAGGAGAGATGTCTGCACTAGAATTGTATTGTTGTGTTAAGTTTTTCCAATCTCCATTTTCATCTAAACTATGCGTCGCAAAATGTCCGCCCATTTGACGGCCTGCAGACATTGGATCGGCCTCTATGCTTGGGTGTGCATATAAGCCTGCAAAAAATTGTTGTGCGGTTAATTCTCCAATGGCCATCATAAAAGTTTGATCTCTATAATAACCAGATCTAAAGTCTCCTTTTTGGAATGCCTTGGCCATGGCTAATTGAGGAACTTCTTTACCGTCACCAAAGATTCCGAATTTTGCTTTTCCAGTGAGTACTTCTCTACGCCCCAACAAACTACATTCTCTACTGATACGTGCAATCCTATAATCATTTAAAACTTCGTTGCGAAAATCAATAAATGATAATTTTTTAGAACTAGTAGTTGCAGTATCTTGGATCATATGTAATGTGTTTTTTTTGTCTTTGCAAAGGTAGGTTTTTTGATTGAAATTTAAAAATATATTATTTCATTGATAATTTCGCAATAAAACAGCGTAACCAGATGGGTAAATTATTGATAATTGAATTTTTTTTCAATACATTATAGAATAATTGCTTCAAAAACTAATAACAGAAAATGCCATATTCTTTGACAAAAAAAAGACCGCCTTTTAAGCAGTCTTTCTTTTGAGGTTTTTGTGTTTTACAAGCCTAATGCATCACATGCAGCTTGAGGTATCTTAAAATTGTGGTCTACAAAATTTTCGCTATCAAATGTCCATTTACGTAAAAGAGGTACTCCTTTATAAACGGTTTTAAAGATGTATTCTTTACCCAATTCAAAACCATTTAAAGTCATTTTTCCTTTTCTGATAGTTCCTTCGTAGCTAAATTGACCATTTTCTCTCAATACATAAAAAGGAAAGCCATCTGGCACAAATGCATTGCCGTTACAGCTTGAAGCAACATCTATATTGACACTTTTTAAGTTGTCAATATTTGGAATAAGATCTCTATTGAAGTTAATGGCTAGCTCGCAATTAGCTGTAGTAGCGATGTCAAAAATGTTATCTCTTACTTGTACTCCGTTCAATTTAACTATAATATGGTGTTTTAAAGGTCCTCCAAGCATTTGTTCAACAAATATATTTTTTCTTGAGGTGATAATTTCGGAAATTCTGCCATAAACAGCTTGGTAGTTTGTATATTCTGGATATTGCTCATTAAGACCTACTGTCCACCATGTGATTTTCCCATTGGTAATCCATACAGAGAAAAAATTTAAATTAATGATAGGATTATATGATGAAGATGAAACAACAGGGAAACCTTGAGATGAAATAGCATACTCCACTTCTAAAAATCCTGAAAAATCAGCAGGTAAATTAGTAGCTGTTAAATTGTATGTTGTGCCCTCAAGAGGACAACCTCTGTCTTTAAAATTTAATACTGCATAATCAGACAAATGTGTGGTTTCAAAAGCGATATTAAAAGTACTATTAGTATCTCCAACAGCTACTTTTCCTACTCCGTGGTAAGTCCATATTGTGCTATCATCTTCGCTCGTGTATACTGGGAAATCATCTCCTAGTTGTACAGGGTTATTTGTAATTGGGTTTGTAGCGTCTGATGGAATTTCAATAGCAACGTTAACAGGAGTGTTAAATGTTTTAACCGAAGTGCCACCCACTTTCATTTTAATGTTAGTCTTACCGGCAATAAAGTGTACTGTTTTATCAGTAATGGCTGCGCCATTTATGTCTTTAAAAGTTAGGTTGTCTGTAAATTTTAATGTTTGACCCGCATCATCTGTATTGGTAACTTCTACATTTAGAGTTGTGCCAACTAGTTCGTTTCCAGATATGTCTTTAAATTGAGTGCCTGTTTTTATAGTAACGGCACTTTTATTTAAAGAAGTAGTTTTGTCCGTTTTTATAGTTACTACCGTTGTAGAAGCGTTGTTTGTCAAGCCAACAGTTTGAGTTGCCGTATTAGTCCCTTTGTATATTTTACTTTTGTTAACCAAAGATAATCTTACATGAGAAGTAGTATCTGTTAACTTTACAGGAAAGGATTCTGTTCTGTAGTCTCCACCACTAATGATTACATCAAAATTAAGTTCTTTTACACCTGTACTTTTATTTGGGTTTACATTTAGTTGAATAAAACCATCCGTTTCAGAAATGGTAAATTCTCCAGCTTCATTCACTAATTTATCTGCATCTGTTCCGCCAAAAGTTACTGTAAAATCGGTGCTTATAATGTCTTCATGGTTTCCAAAATAATCTTTTAACTCAATGACAGCAGATTGCTCAAAAATAGTATTGGTAATACCAATGTTAAAGTCGTCTATCTTGTCTGTAAACTCAGAACAACCAACCAAAAAAGTTAGTAATATGGTTGCGGCAAGCGTTAAGTATTGTATATTCTTTTTCATTTTTTTATAATTTGTATGTTAATCTAAACTGTACTCTTGGAATAAACGTTAAGGTCGAAAAAGCATCTTGTAGGTTAGATTGCTCATTTTGCGTTGGAGCAAGTAATTTGTCTGCTATTAAGTTTATCTCTGGTGAAGTAGCTATATAGGTACCTATGTCTATCCCGAAACCTATTTTGTTTTTGGGAATTGCCCTACCAAAACCAAAACCTATAAATGGGGCAGCACCAGACCATTTAGAGTTTATTACAATCTTACCTATGTCTTGTGAGCTAACAATAACATCACCTACCTTTATGCTTTCTTTATAAGTTATTTGTCCATCAATAGATACATCACTTAAAAAACCAACTCCAAATGCTAGTTTAAATGAAGAGTTTTTAAAGGGTAAATATTCAGCTCCTAAATCAATAATTGTACTCTTAGCACTACCTAAGAAATTCACTTCGTCGTTGTCGAGAAAACTAGAAACATCTACTTCTTTGTTATTTATGCTAAGCGTATGATAGGTAATCATAGCGTTTAATTTAGCGCTTAATTTTCTGGCATAATTAAAGCCAATACCTGAAGTTCCAAAAGAAACTCCAATAGCGTTCTTTTTTTCTATGATTTCTTGTTTGTCTTGAGCGTAGCTCTGTAAGCTAAATGAAACAAGAATAAAGTAAATTACATAGTTTTTGATTTTCATACATAAATGTTTAGTGGGTTATTTTTTTTGCAAGCCCGAATGTACTAAAAAAAAAAGAACTGATTGTAAAAATGTGAAATTCGAGGCCTTTTTTGGGAAGTTAAACCACGAATAATAATAAGGAAGAAATCTGGATTGACTTTATAAAAAGCCTCTCCTAAAAAAGTTGTAAATAGTGGTAGGTTTCATGGTGAGTACAAACCTTATTTTACTGGCGTACGCTTCTTGATTTATTTCCCAACCTAGGTTTGAATACATTGGGAAATACACTTCTAGTATGTTGTGAATAAAATTAAATCGAACACCATTTTCGTATCCAAAATAGGTGTTCTTTCCTTTGTTTTTAAGAAAAGCAACATCGTTATAATATTCAACCCATTTCCAAAGTCCAATACTTGCGTTGACAGAGAACATAAATTGATTTGCATATCTTGTTGGTAAAACTGATTTAAACCCTCCGTCATTAATAATAAACTGTTGACTAAAAATTCCTGAGCTTTCAGAGCGGCCAAAATAATTTTGTTCAAATAGGTAATCGGAAGGTCTGTCTAAGCCGAAACTGAAATAATCGCTAGTTGTGTTGTTGTTTAAAAATACGCCTCCAAAAAAACGAAAGTCTAATTGTCTGTTGCTTGATGTTAATGATCTAAACCGAATGTCTGTTGATATTTTTGTGAAGTTAGAGGCGAAGTCTGCATTGAGTTTATATGAAGTGCCTTTAATTATATTGGGTTTAGAATACACATATTTTAAATTTAAAATAGCGTAGTTGTCTTGTTCTTTGCTGATTGTATTTGGAGCAGGTTCTTTGTCAATGTTTACTAGTTTTGCTGTAAAATATTTTCCACCTACATCGCGTAAACTTTTTCTTTTAAAAATAAATGAAACATAAGGAACAAGAATACTGTACGAAAGTTCTGGGGCATAATGATAATTACTTGCAGCAACTCCGTATGTAATATTATGTAGTTTAGATTTTTCGAAAAACTGACTATACATTATTGAAGTTGACCCAGTAAGTGTTTTACTCTTAGTTGCGTATTTAGGGATAACTTTAAAGCTTAAATTTCTTTTAATTATTGGTTTGTTGTGTAGTTTTAAGCCCAGACTTAGTCCATCATAATAATTATAATCGATAACAGGTTGGTAAAACAGTTGATTGTAATATGGGTCTGATAAATCTTTCACTAATCTGAGTTGTAGTGGTTTGTTTATCAGGCTTTTGTTTGTTTTTCTCCAGTTATCTAGAGAATTATATTCAGGGTATATTTGTTCGTAATTTAGAGAAACCTTATCAAAATCTCCTTTGGGTATGGTTACTGTTTTAGTAGCGTTAATTCCGTTAAGCCAAGTTTTGAATTTAATCTCTTTATTTTTAACGCCATATAATGCCACTGGAGCGGTAATGTTTCTTTTGTTTTTAATTAGTATTTTTAAGGAGTCGTTATCAATAGTTACTTCTTTAATTGTGTAATCTATTTTTTTATTGGTGTTAATATAGTCCCCAAAGAACCAGCTCAAGTCTTTGGTTGTTTTGGATGTTATAATTTTTTCAAAATCAGAACTGGCACTTAATTTTAATTTATTCGTCTGGTAAAATTCTTTAATAGCTGTCTGTACAATGCTATCGCCTAAAAAGCCATGTAAGTATTGCAATCCTAATCCAGCTTTATATTTATTCCCTATTTTTCTGTTGAAATTAGACAGCGAATCTAATTGTGTAGTTAACGATTGGTCAAGGAATTTACGTGTAATAAATTGGTATACAAAAGGGTATTTGTCATTGAAATTTAATTTTGAAATGTTGAATTTTCTTAAGAACCAGGTGTTTGAAACTGTGCCTAGCAATTTAACTTCTGGATAGTATTTTTTTACATACTCCATTAATAGGTATGCTTGAATGCCATCAATTAACCAGTAATCAGTTCTTCTGTTTAGTAATAATGTGTTGTCGATGTATTTCTTAGTAAGTGCCTTAAATAAAGTTAAATCTCTGTCAAAAACATCTGAAAAAGTATTTAAAATTCGAGGGAGTTGATTGAGTCCGTATATAGGGTTTTTCTTTTGTGTAATTTCATCTAAGAAAATTTCTTGATGCGGGTATTTACCTAAGAATCCTTCTATAAAAGTAATTTCTCTGCTTAAGATGCTTGTAGCTAGTGTCTTATTTAGTTCTTTGAAAGGAATGTCTGTAACGACATCAAGGTTTTTTGTTTTGTATCTGGTAAACCGAATGTTCTTGTCTATGTTTATTAGAACATCTGTTTTGTTTTTTCCTTGAAAACTGTAGTAACTTTTTTTTCTTTTTTTTGATAATAGATTAGCAGATAAAAAATAGTTTTTAGGAACTTTAAAGTTGATCTTGTAATTTGTAGCATCAATTAATAAGTCATCAATATTTAAGTGACTCATCAATTGCCAGTTTTTATTATAAACAGCTGGAACTAAATACCAATAGCGCAAATGATACCCTGTAGTAGTTTTTCCGTAGCCGGTAAATTTGGCATCAGGAATTTTTACAATATAGGATGCGTTAATAATAATTGAATCGTTTGGACTTAGGGCGGTGTTTAAATCTAGTCTTATGATGTCTTCTTGCCCTTTTTTAAAAGAAAAGTTGATGTTTTTGTAGTTCGCGGTTAGGTTTACTATTTTAGTAAATCCGCGTTCCGCTTCTTTAGCGAAATACAACGATTTATTATAATCTTCTATCAACCTTTTGGATAAGGGTGTTTTTCTATCCTTAAAACCGTTTTGCCAATTGTGAAGGTAAATTTGAACTAATGACTTGTTGGTCTTATTGAAGAAAACAATTTCTTGTTGAATTTTTATAACATCTGTTTTATGATCTAATACCGCATCAATTTTTATGGAGTTAGTTTGTGTGTATGCTCCAAACGAACAGAAAACAAGAATGATGAAAGTGAGTAGTTTGCTCAATGTTAGTGTTTTATAAAGAAAGAACCTGCTATTCTTAACTATATTTTAAAAATAGCAGGAGGAATTTTATTTAGAAGTTTGGTTTTAAGCTGTATTTAGAGTAAAATCTATTTAAATGGTCTATTGCTTCATCTGCAGTGTCAACAATTCTAAATAAATTTAAGTCTTCTTCGCTTATGTTTCCTTCTGCGATTAATGTTTTTTTAATCCAATCTAATAGCCCACCCCAAAATTCTTTTCCTACTAGTACTATAGGGAAACGTCCAATTTTTTTTGTCTGAATTAAGGTGATTGCTTCAAATAATTCATCCATGGTTCCAAAACCACCTGGCATTACAATAAATCCTTGTGAGTATTTTACAAACATTACTTTTCGAACGAAAAAATAATCAAACTCTAAGTTTTTATCGCTATCAATCCAAGGATTGAAATGTTGTTCAAAAGGGAGTTCAATATTTAAACCAACAGAGGTTCCTTTTCCTCTATGTGCTCCTTTGTTACCGGCCTCCATAATTCCTGGTCCACCACCAGTAATTACACCGTAACCATTCTGTGTCAATTTAAAAGCAACTTCTTCTGATAATTTGTAGAACTTGTCTTCAGGTTTTGTTCTTGCAGATCCAAAAATAGATACACAAGGTCCTATTTTACTTAGCTTTTCATATCCTTCAACAAATTCGGACATGATTTTAAATATGGCCCAAGAATCGTTTGTTTTTATCTGATTCCATGTTTTTTGTTCTAATTTCTCTCTAATTTTTCTGTCTTCATTCGGGTTCATAATCTTCCTTTTTATAATTAATTATTTAGATAAAAATTGCCAAAAATAAAATTTCGGCAAACATGCTAAGATAGTTCTTTTTTCAAAAACTTTGCTGTATAACTAGTAGGATGGGTAGAAATTTCTTCTGGAGTTCCTGTGCAAAGCACTTCGCCACCATTTTTACCGCCCTCTAACCCGATGTCAATAATGTAATCTGCCAATTTAACAACATCTAAATTGTGTTCAATAATCAGCACCGTATTTCCTTTGTCCGCTAGTTTGTTGAGTACGTCCATTAATACGCTAATATCTTCAAAATGCAAACCTGTGGTGGGTTCATCTAAAATATAAAAAGTATTCCCAGTATCTCTTTTAGATAATTCTGAAGCTAATTTTATACGTTGGGCTTCACCACCAGAAAGTGTGGTTGATTGCTGTCCTAATGTAATATAGCCTAAGCCTACGTCTTTAATGGTTTTTATTTTGCGATAAATTTTAGGAACCTTCTCAAAGAAAACAACAGCTTCGTTTATGGTCATTCCTAAAATATCTGAAATAGATTTCCCTTTGTATCGTATTTCCAACGTTTCTCTGTTAAAACGTTTTCCTTGGCAAGTTTCACATTCTACATGTACATCTGGTAAGAAATTCATTTCTATAACACGAACGCCACCTCCTTGACAAGTTTCACATCTACCACCAGTAACATTAAATGAGAACCTTCCTGGTTTGTATCCTCGTATTGCTGCCTCTGGTGTGCGGGCAAACAAGCTTCTTATTTCACTAAAAACTCCAGTATAGGTTGCTGGGTTTGATCTAGGAGTTCTTCCAATTGGAGATTGATCAATGTCAATTACCTTATCTACGTGTTCTAAGCCTTTTATACTTTTATAAGGCATTGGCTTTTTTACACCTCTATAGATGTGTGCATTTAAGATCGGATATAATGTTTCGTTTATTAAAGTAGATTTTCCACTTCCAGAAACACCTGTAACGCAAATCATTTTCCCCAAAGGAAATTCTACAGAGACATTTTTTAAGTTATTTCCGGAGGCTCCTTTTAGCTGTATTTTATTTCCGTTTCCTTTTCTTCTTTTCTTTGGAATAGCGATTTGTTTTTTGCCAGTGATGTAATCTGCGGTTAAGGTATTGTGTTTTTTTAACTCTTCAAAAGTTCCTTCACTTACAATTTCTCCACCATGCCTTCCAGCCCCTGGGCCAATATCAAAAACAAAGTCGGCAGCTTCAATCATGTCTTTGTCATGTTCAACAACTAAAACAGAGTTTCCGAGATCTCTCAATTTTACTAAAGAATCAATTAGCTTTTGATTGTCTCTTTGATGTAATCCAATGCTAGGTTCGTCTAAAATGTATAATACACCAACTAATTGAGAGCCAATCTGAGTTGCTAAACGAATACGTTGTGCTTCTCCTCCAGACAATGATTTAGAGGTTCTATTGAGGTTTAAATAGTCTAAGCCGACATCTAGTAAAAATTGAATTCTGGTTTTAATTTCTTTTAAAATTTCAGAAGCAATGATACGTTGTTTTTCAGAGAGTTTGTCTTCTAGGTTTTTAAACCAATTCGCCAACTCTGTGACATCCATTTTAGCTAAATCACTGATGTTTTTTCCTTGGATTTTAAAATATAAAGCTTCTTTCTTTAGGCGATTACCGGTACACGAAGAACAGGATACTTCGTCCATAAAATCTTTTGCCCATCTTTTAATAGACGTAGAGTCACTATCTTTATATTGACTTGTTATAAACGAAATAATGCCTTCAAAATCTATTTCATAATTACGTGTTACTCCCATTGTTTTAGAAGCAACTTTAAATTTTTCACTTCCTCCGTTTAATATAATGTCTAATGCTTCTTTTGGTATTTTGCTAATTGGCTCATTCAATTTGAATTTATATCGCTCGGCGATTAGTTCTAATTGTTTAAATATCCAGCTATTTTTTTGCTCTCCTAAAGGAACAATTCCTCCGTTTTTAATTGAAATGGAGTCGTCTAGAATTACTTTATTTAAATTCACCTCATTGGTGATGCCGAGTCCGTTACACGCTGAGCAGGCTCCTTTTGGGGAGTTGAATGAAAAGGTATTTGGTTCAGGGTTTGGATATGCAATTCCGGTTGTAGGGCACATTAAATCTCTACTAAAATATCTTGGAGTATTGGTGTCAATATCAATGACCATTAAAATATTATCACCAGCATATAGCGCTGTTTTAATTGTTTCTTCGAGTCTTTTTTCTACTGTATTGTTTACTGCTATTCTATCAATTACAACTTCAATATCATGCGTTTTATACCTGTCTAAACGCATTCCTTTTTCTATTTCTTTTATCTCTCCATCTACACGAACTCGTACAAACCCTTGTTTAGAAACTTGTTCAAACAATTCTCTATAATGTCCTTTTCTAGATTTGACTAAAGGGGCCAGTACGGCAATTTTTTTATCTTGAAAATCGGAGAGTATTAATTCTTTTATTTTTTCATCAGAATAGCTTACCATTTTTTCGTCAGTATTGAAAGAATAAGCATCAGCAGCTCTTGCAAATAGAAGTCTTAAAAAATCATAGATCTCAGTGATGGTTCCAACCGTAGAACGCGGGCTTTTATTGGTGGTTTTTTGCTCAATAGAAATAACAGGAGATAGCCCGTCAATTTTATCAACATCAGGTCTTTCTAAACCGCCAAGAAATTGTCTTGCATATGCTGAGAAGGTTTCAATATATCTACGTTGGCCTTCAGCATAAATTGTATCAAAAGCTAGAGATGATTTTCCACTGCCACTTAAGCCGGTAATTACGACTAGTTTTTCTCTAGGAATTTTTACGTCAATATTTTTTAAATTATGAGCTCTTGCTCCAAAAACTTCTATGTATTCTTGTTGTTTCAAAGTGAGTATTTTATGAAAAAAGCAAAGTTACACAAACCAATTTATTTTTTGCTGAAAACCAAAGAGCAATTCATCTTAATATACTATCTTGCAGTAACAATTATTAACAGATGAGCTTTATTCATTCCGTAAGACATTACTTTGAACGCCATGGGTTTGCAGTTTCTTCAAGACTTGCAGACAGATTGGGTATGCGTGCCTTAAATGTAAGATTGTTCTTTATATACATCTCTTTTGTAACTGTAGGCTTGTCTTTTGCGTTGTATTTAACCTTGGCTTTTGTGTTGCGTTTAAAAGATATGATGTACACAAAGCGTAGTTCTGTTTTTGATTTGTAATGATAAAATTTAGAACTAAATTTCATAAAGCAATATTCTTTTTACTTTCGGTTATGGCCGTTGGAGTAGTTGGCTATATGATTTTATCTGGCTTTAATTTTATTGATGCTGTCTATATGACAGTAATCACAATTTCTACCGTGGGATATAGGGAGCTACATCCAATGAATACCGAAGAGAAAATATTTACAATATTTTTAATTTTAACAAGTATATCGCTTTTCGGATATGCAGTTTCGGCTTTTACAGAAGCAATAGCTAGTGGCGTATTTTTTAAACAATTAAAATTGAAGAGGGTGCAACAGAAAATAGATAAAACGAAAGGGCACATTATAGTTTGTGGCTACGGGAGAAATGGGATGCAGGCCATCGTAAAGTTGAAAAACTATCAAAAAGAGTTTGTGGTAATTGAAAAAGATAAAGAGCTTATTAATGCCTTAGATGAAAAAGGAATTCTATGTATTGAGGGAGATGCCACTACAGATGAGGTATTATTAAAGGCTGGAGTTGAAAATGCAAGTAATTTGATTACTGCCTTACCGTCGGATGCTGATAATTTATTTGTGGTGTTAACAGCGAATCAATTAAATAAAAACTGTAGAATAATTAGTAGAGCTTCTAATGAATCTTCCTATAATAAATTAATAATTGCTGGCGCAAACAACGTAATCATGCCAGACAAATTAGGAGGCGCACACATGGCGTCTTTGGTTGTAACACCAGATGTATTAGAGTTTGTAGATCGATTAACTATTGAAGGAGAAACGACTGCCAATTTAGAAGAGATAGCTGTCAATGATTTGCCAAAGGCGTATTTGGAAAAAACGATTTTGGATTTGGATTTGCGTAAAAAAACAGGCTGTACGGTCATTGGTTTTAAAGCTTCCGAAGGGAATTATATTATCAATCCTGAAGCTTCCGTTAAATTAATTGCAGATTCTAGCTTAATCGTTTTAGGTAGGCCAGAGCAAATTGTTAAACTAAGGAAGTTGTTTTAATGCAAGTAAAAGTTGTAATTACTGGGAGTAATGGATTATTGGGGCAGAATTTAATTACGCTGTTCTTAAAAGAGAAAGAAAATTATAAAATATTTGGGCTTTCAAGAGGGGAAAATAGAAGTGGAAGAAGTGATTTCGAATACAGGGATATTGATATAACAATTGAAAAAAACCTAAAAGAAGAACTGTTAAGAATTCAGCCAGATTTTATAATTAATACTGCAGCAATGACAAATGTTGATGCTTGTGAAAATAATAAAGATGGGTGTTATGACCTTAACGTAAATGCCGTTCAATATTTAACAACTGTTTGTTTGGAAATGAATGCGCATCTAATTCATATATCTACAGATTTTATTTTTGATGGATTAAAAGGGAACTACACTGAAGAGGATGCTCCAAATCCGTTAAGTTATTATGGAAAGACAAAATTGCTTTCAGAGCAATTAGTGCAAAAGTCAACACTAAATTTTACGATTTTAAGAACCATATTGGTATATGGTTTGGTACACGAGATGAGTAGGTCTAATATTGTTCTTTGGGTTAAAGAGTCTTTAGAAGATCAAAAAGAAATTACAATTGTAGATGATCAATTTAGAACGCCAACTTATGTAGAAGATTTAGCCATGTCTTGTAAGCTATCTATTGATAAAAAAGCAATAGGCATTTATAATATCGCTAGTAGCCAATTGTTAAGTGTCTATGAAATAGCGCAAGAAATAGCAGATACTTTTCAGCTAAATAAGAATTTAATAAAGCCTATTTCTACATCAACGCTGAATCAAACGGCGGCAAGACCTCTAAAAACAGGTTTTGATTTATCTAAAACAAATCGGGTTTTAGGTTTCTTTCCAAAAACATTTAAAGAAGATTTACAAAGATTTAAATTAAAATTGATGTAAACTTCATATTTAACGTGTAAAAGTTGTCAAAAGCTCAATTTTTTATGATATTGCGCCTACTAATTTAATAAACTAACTTAATTTATTATGAAGAAAAAACTTCTAACGTTATTACTTTTTGTGATACCGATGTTAACTTTTGCACAAGAAAAAGGAATTGACCAGCAAATTGATGAGGCGTTTAAGCCAATTTCAGATTTCATTTCTGGAATTATCTTTTTTGAAGTTCTTGGTGCTCCTTTTGTATTAATACTTTTGGTATTTAGTGCATTGTTTTTTACAATCTATTTTGGGTTTCCAAATTTTAGATTTTTCGGAAAAGCAATTAACGTAGTTCGTGGTAAATACGATCATTTAGATCAGCACACAGCTGGAGATGCTGCATTGGCAATTGATGGTGATGTAAAAGGAACTATTAAAGATGAAAGTGAAGAAGGAGAAGTAACACATTTCCAAGCATTGGCAACAGCAGTTTCTGGAACAGTAGGTAACGGGAATATTGCAGGTGTTGCATTGGCAATTGCGTTGGGTGGTCCTGGAGCAACATTCTGGATGGTAATTTGTGGTTTATTAGGTATGTCAACTAAGTTTGTTGAATGTACATTGGGAGTTCAGTATAGAGATGTAGGAGAAGATGGTACCATCTATGGTGGGCCGATGTATTATATAACAAAAGGGTTAAAAGAAAAAGGATTTGCTACGCTTGGTAAAGTTGCAGCAGTATTTTTTGCAATCTTTTGTATTGGTGGATCATTTGGAGGTGGTAACGCCGCACAATCTAACCAAGCAACTATTGTATTGAAAGAATTGATTGGATTAGAAAGTTCTGGTGCCGGTTTCTGGATTGGAATTATTTTGGCTATTTTAGTAGGGATAATTATTATTGGAGGAATTAAAAGAATTGCTTCTGTAACAGAAAAAGTAGTTCCTTTTATGGCAGTTATGTACTTGGCTGCATGTTTGTATATTCTTTTAAGTAACTTCTCTTTAATTGATGATGCAGTTGGCTTAATTATGACTGAAGCATTCAACCCTAAGGCGATTGGAGTTGGTGGATTTATAGGAGTATTGTTAGTTGGGTTTAAAAGAGCAGCATTCTCGAATGAAGCAGGTGCAGGTTCTGCGTCTATTGCACATTCAGCTGTTAAAACGAAATATTCAGCTTCTGAAGGATTGGTCGCATTATTAGAGCCTTTTATAGATACGGTTGTTATTTGTAGTATGACTGCTTTGGTAATTATCATTTTTAACTTTGGTGGAGCTTTCGAATATGGAGGAGATGGAACCGGTGGAGTGTTTATTGAGGGAGCTAGATTAGAAGGTGCTGGAATAACGTCAGCAGCTTTTGCCGAGTATATACCATATTCAAATGTGTTTTTAACTGTAGCAGTAGTGTTGTTTGCTGTTTCAACCATGATTTCTTGGTCTTATTATGGGTTGCAATCTTGGAAATTCTTATTTGGTAGAGGTAGAGCTGCAGATTTAACATATAAGGTGTTGTTCTTAATGTTTGTAGTTATTGGAGCTTCGGCAAGTATGAAGTCTATTTGGGACTTCTCAGATGCAATGATTTTTGCAATGGTGTTCCCTAATATGGTTGGAATGTATTTCTTATTCCCAGTGGTTAAGAAACAATTGAATAGATATTTAGATGCTATAAAGGCAGATAAGGCATAAATAACTTTTATGAACATATTAAAACCCCATTTCTGGTACAACAAAAGCCAAAGAAATGGGGTTTTCTTTTTGGTGTTGCTTATTCTAGTATTGCAAGTTTTGTGTGCTTTTATTGATTTTTCAGATGCCGAAAAACCTATGGAAGCGAATGAATTACACCATTTGCAAAACCAAATAGATTCTTTAAGGCTGCTTGAAATTGAAAAGAGACGGCCAAAAATATATCCATTCAATCCTAATTATATTTCAGACTATAAAGGTGCTCAGCTTAGAATGTCTATCGCGGAAATAGACCGTTTGTTGGTTTTTAGAAAAGAAGGTAAGTTTATCAATTCAGTAAAACAGTTTCAGGAAGTCACATGGGTTTCAGATAGCTTATTGCATGAAATCGCTCGGTATTTTAAATTTCCAAATTGGGTTGTCAATCAGAATACTATAAAGAAAAGATCTAGAGTTAATCGAAAGTTTAATGATGTAATAATTTCTACTTCAAATATAAACTCGGCAACAATTCAAGATTTACAAACAGTAAATGGTGTGGATGAGTTTTTGGCACTAAGAATAATTAAGCACAGAAAACGTATTAAAGGGTATACATTTAAAAGCCAATTGCTAGAGGTGTGGAGATTGGAGAAGAGGACTGCTTTTGAAATATTCAGTGTTTTTTCAATACAAGAAAAACCGGTTATAAAAAAGATAAATGTAAATACTGCTTCATTTAAAGAGCTGCTTTCTATTCCTTATATTAATTACGATTTGTGTAAAAAAATAGTTGAGTTCAAAGATGAAGTTGCTGAATTGCAGTCAATCGAAGAATTAAAAAAGATAGAAGGTTTTCCTATGGACAAGTATGACAGAATAGTTCTATATTTGGTAGCTAAATAAACAACTAAAACAATAATTGACGATGAATAGCATGTACTTTACAGAGGAGCATGAAGCTTTTAGAATTAGTTTTCGTGATTTCTTACAGAAAGAGGCAGTACCACATATAGATAAATGGGAGAAAACAGGAACAATTGATCGCTTTATCTGGAAGAAGTTTGGAGAAATGGGATACTTCGGATTGAACTCCCCAGAAGAGTATGGTGGGTTGAATTTAGATCTTTTTTATACCGTTATTTTTTTAGAAGAATTGCAAAAAATTAATTCAGGTGGATTTGCAGCGGCTATGTGGGCGCATGCATATTTAGCAATGACACATTTAACAAAAGAAGGTGACGATAGAATTAAAACAGCATATTTAACACCCAGTATTGAGGGGGATAAAATAGGTTGTTTGTGTATTACAGAGCCATTTGCTGGTTCTGATGTGGCGGGAATGAGAACTACAGCTGTTAAAGAAGGAGATACTTATGTGATAAATGGATCTAAGACTTTTATTACGAATGGTGTGTATTCTGATTATTTAGTAGTTGCAGCAAAAACAAATCCAGAAGATAAGTATAATGGAATGAGTATTTTTGTAGTAGATAGAACTACTCCAGGGATTTCTTCTATTAAATTAGATAAATTAGGTTGGAGAGCATCTGACACAGGAGAAATTGCTTTTGATAATGTTGTAATTCCTGTTGAAAATTTAATGGGAGAAGAAGGGAAAGGTTTTCCTTATATTATGCAACATTTTGCTTTAGAACGTTTGATAATGGGGATTAATGCCCATGCCAGAGCCGAATTTGCGATTGATTATGCTGTGAATTATTTAAAAGAAAGACAGGCTTTTGGTAAAACATTAGATACATTTCAGGCATTACGTCATAAAGTTGCCGAAATGGCGAGTGAAGCAGAAATGTGTAAAGAGTTTAATTACTCAGTAGCAAAACGTCTAAATGATGGGCAATACGTGGTTAAGGAGGCAAGTATGTCTAAGTTGTTATCTACAAAAATGGCAGATTCTGTTATTTATGATGCTTTGCAGTTGTTAGGAGGGTATGGGTATATGGAAGATTATCCATTAGCAAGATTGCTTAGAGATAGTAGACTTGGGCCAATCGGAGGAGGTACCTCTGAAATTTTAAAAGAAATTATCGCAAAAATGATAATTGATAAAAAAGATTATAAGCCAGCAACGTAATTGTTTGATTAACAGTTTTGTGAAAATAACCTTTCGTTATCTCAAAAATGATAATTGATAAAAAAGAGTATAAGCCAGCAACGTAATTGTTTGATTAGCAGTTTTGTGAAAATAACCTTTCATTATCGCAAAAATGATAATTGATAAAAAAGATTATAAGCCAGCAACGTAATTGTTTGATTAGCAGTTTTGTGAAAATAACCTTTCGTTATCGCAAAAATGATAATTGATAAAAAAGAGTATAAGCCAGCAACGTAATTGTTTGATTAGCAGTTTTGTGAAAATAACCTTTCGTTATCGCAAAAATGATAATTGATAAAAAAGAGTATAAGCCAGCAACGTAATTGTTTGATTAGTAGTTTTGCGAAAATAACCTTTTGGTTGTCGTAAAAACGGGAGTCTTAATCATTTGCTAGCTTAGGAGTAATTGAAGATATTATTGGTTTCTTACCAAAGAAAAATCACCTCTAATTTGAGGTGATTTTTTTGTTTTTGAAAGTGCTGAAAAACAAATAAATATAAAAAAGTTTTCAACACGAAAACGTTTTCGTTTGTGTTGTGATTTTTGTTTGTCTTTAATAATCAGTAGTTTAACCTGAATTTTAAAACATGTATTTATGAAATCCCCACAAAAACTTAACAGATTATGGATGTTGCTAGTTATTCTTTTTCTCGGTTGTTCCATCGAGGAGGAGGCGGTAATTGTTCATCAAGAAACAACCAAACCATTATTAGCAAAAGCTGGTTTAAAACAAATTGGAACAGGTGTAATGATGCAAGCTTTTTATTGGGATGTACCCGCTGGTGGAACTTGGTGGGATACGGTCAAAGGAAAGGTGCAAGATTGGAGTAACTCAGGAATTGATGCCATATGGTTGCCTCCGGTATCTAAAGCACAGAATGGTCCCTTTTCAATGGGATATGATCCGTTCGATTATTTTGACTTCGGACAATACAATCAAATGGGAAGTATTGAAACCCGATTTGGGTCTTTGACTGAGTTACAGAATTTGATTGCTGAAGCGCATACTGCACAATTAAGCGTTATTGCAGACATTGTTATCAATCATAATAGCGGAGGTGCTAACGAGACTAATCCATACACGAGTGGAAGTACTTGGACTGATTTTCTGCCTTTGTCGGGTAAATTTATAAGAGATTATAATGATTTTCATCCAAATGGAGTGCACAATAATGATTCTGGTGCCTTTGGTGGTTTTCCAGATTTATGTCACCATCAGCTACATGTTCAGAATGAGTTATGGAAAAATACGGAATCTGTAGCTAAGTATTATAAAAATGTAATTGGTTTTGATGGTTGGAGATTTGATTATGTAAAAGGGTTTGAACCATGGGTTGTAAAAGACTGGAAAAATGAAGTAGGAGGCTTTAGTGTTGGAGAGTATTGGGATGGAAATGCAAGCACCTTAGATTGGTGGACAAGTCAGGCAGAAGTAAGCGCTTTTGATTTTGCGTGTTATTATAGGATGAAAGATGCATTCGAAGGAAATAATTTAAATAAATTGAACGATGATATGTTGTGGAAACACAATTCATCTAGAGCAGTGACCTTTGTTGCAAACCATGATACTGATGAAATATTTAATGGTAAGATGTTGGCATATGCCTATATTTTAACGCATGAAGGGTATCCGACAATGTTTTATAAAGATTATGAAGTTTGGTTGGATAAAAACAAATTGAATAATCTAATTTGGATTCATAACAATTTAGCAGGAGGAACTACTACAAACTTATATACAGATACCGACGAATATGTTGCAAAGCGAAACGGATATAACAATGCTGGTTTAATAGTGTATATTAATAACTCTAATTCTTGGCAGGAACGCTGGGTAGAAACCAATTGGTCCAGCACCTTAATAAAAGACTATACAGGGCATTCTAGCTGGGAGCCAGTTACTCAAAGTGGTAACTGGGTCAAAATTCAAGTACCTCCAAAAAGTTATAGTGTTTGGGCACCAAAATAAATATTCGTAAAAAGTTGTTTCAATTCCGATTTAACTTCGTAATTTTGCAATCCAATTAAAAAAACAAATAGATAGAACAGATGAAAGGAGGTGCATATATATGTTAATTATACCAGTTAAAGAAGGAGAGAATATCGATAGAGCTTTAAAGCGTTTCAAGAGAAAATTTGATCGTACAAAGACAATGAAGAACTTACGTAACAGAAAGCATTTCAATAAGCCGTCAGTTGTAAAAAGAGCTCAGAATATCAAAGCTTCTTATGTTCAGAGATTAAGAACACAAGAAGAAGTAGGTTAGAAATAGCTTATTAAAAATATAAATCCTGTCAATTGACAGGATTTTTTTTTGCACAAAACTTTTTTTAATGAATATATGCGTAAATTTGAAATAACAATTTTCATTGGAGATATTAAATGATTATAAATTCGTTTTTAGAATATTTAACTTTAGAAAGAAACTATTCTAAGCATACAGTAATTGCGTATAGAAAGGACCTCAATTCTTTTTATGAGTTTTGTATAGATGAATTCGACTTAACCAGTTTAACACAAGTTAATTATGGTCAAATAAGATCTTGGATAGTACAGCTTGTGGATGATGGTGTTTCTAATAACTCAATTAACAGGAAAATTAGCTCCTTAAAATCATTCTATAAGTTCTTACAAAAGACGCAGCAGGTTGCAAAAAGCCCTTTAGCGAAGCATAAAGCTTTAAAAGTTGCCAAAAAAGTGCAAATTCCATTTACGATTAACGAAATTAATAAAGTGATAGAAGGTCTAGGAATAGAAGAGAATTTTTTGTCGTTGCGAAATAGGTTGATCGTGGAATTGTTTTATTCCACAGGAATGAGAAGGGCAGAGTTGATTGGTTTAAAGGTTGGATCTGTACATGTGAAAGCACAAACTCTAAAGGTTTTAGGTAAAAGAAATAAAGAAAGATTGCTTCCTTTAATCCCGTCAGTAGTAGATACCATTCGTAAATATATGATAGAGAGAGAGAGGTTGAAGGTTAAAACCGATTACTTACTAGTCACAGAAAAAGGAAATAAAATTTATGAAACTCTTGTTTATAGAGTAATAAATAGTTACTTTAGTAAGGTCTCTACGAAGGTAAAAAAGAGTCCTCATATATTAAGGCATTCATTTGCTACACATTTACTCAATCAAGGAGCAGATTTAAATTCAGTAAAAGAATTACTAGGCCATTCAAGTTTAGCTTCCACACAAGTTTATACTCATAATAGCTTAGAAAAGATAAAAGAGATGTATAACCAGGCTCATCCTAGAAGCCAAAAAAAAGATAACATATGAAAGTATTTATTCAATCAGTAAATTTTAATGCAGATTCAGATTTATTAAAATACATAGAAAATAAAGTACAAGGGTTGTCAAAATTTCATGACAAGATAATTGATGCAGAGGTATTCTTAAAAGTTCAGAAGACCAGTGATAAAGAAAATAAAATTTCTGAAATAAAAATGAATATCCCAGGAAATGAATTGATGATTAAGAAAGAGACAAAATCATTTGAAGAAGGAATAAGTGTAGGTGTTGATTCGTTAAAAAGGCAGTTAAAAAAGTCAAAAGAAAAACTAAGAGATTCGGTGTCTATTTAAAATTAAAAAAAATAGCTAAAAAAAGTTTTAGAAATAAAAAAAACTTTATACATTTGCAGTCCGTTAGAAATAGCGGATTGTTTTTTTATGCAAAACGCCGATGTAGCTCAGCTGGCTAGAGCAGCTGATTTGTAATCAGCAGGTCGGGGGTTCGAGTCCCTTCATCGGCTCTAAAAAACAAATGTTCATTGAAACATGGTGAGATACTCAAGTGGCCAACGAGGGCGGACTGTAAATCCGCTGACTACGTCTTCGCAGGTTCGAATCCTGCTCTCACCACATCGTTTTTCTAATTGAAAAACAAAGGATTAAAAATAAGAATGCGAAAGTAGCTCAGTTGGTAGAGCGTCAGCCTTCCAAGCTGAATGTCGCCGGTTCGAAC
>Ga0209292_1000420_pt1 | contig 55708 bp, 37 predicted proteins | sample GOMGulsemesocosm_2_FD_184634 | JGI IMG/M metagenome (GOLD analysis project Ga0209292, IMG submission 184634) | Methane-oxidizing microbial communities from mesocosms in the Gulf of Mexico - GOM9C Gulf of Mexico (SPAdes) (version 2) | ecosystem: Environmental > Aquatic > Marine > Cold seeps... | reverse complement strand
TAACAAGTGAACAACCATTCTCCACAATCAGTACCTGGTTTAAATCGTTTTTTTCTCCCACTGAAACCTACAATTTTAATGGTCACGGGTATATAACAAGCGGAAGTCTTTGAATGTCTGTAAGATAATGTTTAAAATCTGTGTAGAAACAACGACCATTCACCATAAAAGGACAAATATATGATCGGAATTGCCCTGTTCTCAATAGTATTACTTTACTTTATTTACCGCGGTTATCGTCTCGGCCTAGGTATAGTGCTAACACGACTCGCGAGTTTGATAGGTGCCTATTTTCTCTCAGTAACCTTCGCTACTAACGGCGCAACATTGATCAGTGAAAACACAATACTTCAGGGTCTTGCCGCCTATTTCGCCGCAGGGTTTGCAATATTTGTTATTAGCTCAATAGTGATTTCAATCACACTAAAAGTTGGACTCCATTTCCTCGGTAAATTAACTGATGGCAAATCTACATTGGCTATTCCTGGCGCAATAGCCAATGGCTTGGTCGGTGTCGGCGTAGGCTTGATTTTGGTCTGGTTTGCAAACATGGCAACCACTGCATTAACAAAAGGCGAATTAACGCCAAATAACCCCATTAACAATTGGTCGCAAAAGCTAATTGGTGGCTCCATCGATACTGTGCTGTCAAATCAATTTCCTAAAACACCACAATTGGTTGGCGTTGCTTCTTATATATTGAAGAATCCAGCCCGCGGCATAAAAGATGGCATCACCATCGCAAATGATCCGGATGTACAACGTTTAGTTAATAGCCGTAAAATTCAGCGTATGGTACAAAAAAGAAATTTACTCGGCCTAATGGCAGCCGAAGAAATTAATACCGTACTTGATAATAAAACAGTGCAACGGGTATTGGATGAAACGAATGTGCTAGGCGATATTGATGTTACCGACAAAACCGCCGTCAAGATGAGACTCACTCAAGAAGTAATGACAACACTTATTCGCGTTGAAGTAATAAAACAAAATCCACGTTTTAAAAGACTTACCAACGATCCTGAGCTGATGCGCATGGTAAACAATAACGACGTCATGGGTCTACTCGCTAGCCCTAAAACGAAAGAAATTGCGCAAATCATCATGGATTCCGGGATCATAAAATAGCGCTCTCCAGTCGAGCATGCTCAAACCTTTTGGTCGCGAGTATGCAAAGCTATTTCAGTAAATCCTGCAATGAGCTCCTTTCATTTATTTAAACCAAAGATAAGTCAGGGCGTAGAGAACACTTCTATACGCCCTGACTTTTTATCTATCAATTAACCTAACGGTCTCAACGGCGCAATGTTAACGTTAGCCTTTTAAAATATGAATTCTAAAAAGTTAAGCCACTTCAAGCATATCTGTTTGAATTAACAGATGTTCATCATCATAAAAAACTAAATATCAGCAGCAATTATTACTAATATATTAGACTAACGTAAAAATATTTAATTCTGAAGTTAAAAAATAAAATGAATAGCTTTACCCATTTTTACAACAATGATGCAGCATAAACGGTTAAACCAACCTATTAAAACCTGTCTATGGCGAAAGTCACTAAAGACTGTCACAGCGAGGTGCGCAAATGTCTAAGGCTAGAGGGTAGCTATCTCAATAAAAAGCCGTATATACGGCACGCATTTTATATGATTATGTTAATTAATCGATGTAAAACAGGAGGAGTCCATATACGCCATAGAAACTGATGGGGTAAAAGTTTTCTTAGACTATAAAATCTATGGCGGAAACACCAACACACATAACATATAAACCAAATTGCTTTGTTTATAAAATCCATTTTAGCAATAGAACTTTCCTGCTTGGCCATTTTATTAAGTGATTAGTGTCCCCATTTTGGATGACAAACTTTGCTAACTAGTTTATACATACTTGACATTACAAACAAATGTAACTAAAGAATATACATATAATGAGTTAGGAGAATTATGCCATGCAATATCACTTAAATGGTTTTAAACCCGGTAACTATCAGATTCCAGATTCAGTTCGAAAGCCAGCCGCTATACCACCTATTTTAGATCTTCCAAAAGAGGTCGATGTACTAATTGTCGGTTGTGGCCCTGCAGGCCTAACGATGGCAAGGCAGCTATCGGAGTTCACTGACATTACAACGTGTATCGTTGATCTAGAGTCAGGTCCCCTGGAGTTTGGGCGAGCTGATGGAATATCCTGTCGCACAATTGAGATTATGGAAGGGTTTAACAGCAGTGAAATGATTGTTAAAGAAGCGTATCGGCTAAACCAAAATACATTCTGGGAGCCTGACAACGCACAGCCTGAAAACATCAAGCGTACTCACAAAATTCCCGATGCGAGAATTGGTCTCTCTGAATTTGCCCATGGAATTGTTAACCAAGCCCGGCTTCATGAGCTATTACTCGAAGGCATGAAGAATTCAGTAACACATATTGTTCCCCATTACAGTCGTCGACTACTTGAGTTAGATGTTGATGCTAACCTTACCCAAGATATAAACGCACATCCTATCACGGCAAGATTTGAGCAAAGCGATGACTCTCAATCGCCCAAAGTAGAAACTGTTCGAGCCCGTTATGTTGTAGGTTGTGATGGCGCAAGAAGTTCTGTACGGAAAAGCCTATCAATCGCTTTAGAAGGTGATTCGGCAAATAAAGCTTGGGGAGTGATGGATCTTTTGTTAGTGACTGACTTCCCCGATATTAGGGTTAAAAGCTTTATTCAATCAAAACAACACGGTGCAGTGATGACTATTCCGCGAGAAGGAGGTTATTTAGTAAGGTTTTATGTAGAGCTTGGTCTATTGGAAAAAGATCAACGAGCGTCAAATCTTAACCTTAAAGCTGAAGATGTCATAGCAAAAGCACAGCAAATTTTGCACCCTTATACATTAGATGTTAAGGAAGTTGCATGGTGGTCAATCTATGAAGTTGGACAACGAGTAGCAGAGAGATTTGATGACACACCCGTTGGTAATCCAGAAGGGCTTATTCCGCGTGCATTTGTTGCTGGTGATGCCTGCCATACACACAGTCCTAAAGGGGGCTGGGGTTTAAACACATCACTGCCAGACACTTTTAATCTGGGCTGGAAAGTAGCTTCTGTTTTACAAGGGAGATGTAAGCCCAAATTGCTACAGACGTACTCCTCAGAGCGACGCAAAGTTGCTTTACAGTTAATTGAAGCAGATAGGCAATTGTCAAAATTGGTCGCTACTCGCCCGACATCAGATAAAGGTGCGCCTGAAGCGAAAACTAATACAGCTGATATTGAGAAATTCATGGCCAGGCAAAATGGTTTTATTGCTGGCACATCTATCGAGTACAATCCTTCATATATCTGCACTGGCGCAGAGAATCAGAACTTGGCTACTGGCTTTAATATTGGCCAACGATTTCATTCCGCCGAGGCTATTCGAGTAGCAGATGGTCGCCGAGAACATTTAGGCCACTTGAATAAAGCGGATGGTCGCTGGCGTATTTTCATTTTTGGCAACAAACAAAACCCAGTAGAAAGCTCTTCCTATTCATACAAGCTTGTAGAATTTATTGCGAACGCTAACTCTTCACCCGTACGAAAATATACCCCTGCAGGAGCTGATGTCGATTCAGTGATTGATGTCTATGCTGTATTTCAGCAACAAAACTTGTCAATTGAAGATATGCCAGACTTTCTATGGCCCGCCAAAGGTAAATATGGCTTGAGAGATTATGAAAAAGTTTTCCATGCAGAAAAAGGTAATGACATATTTGAGCAGCGTAGCATAGATCGCTCTAGCGGATGTATGGTCGTAGTTCGACCAGACCAGCACATTGCCAATATATTACCGCTCTCTGCACACGAAGAATTAACTGCGTTTTTTGATGAATTTATGATTTCCTAAAATAAATCCTAAAGCGCTCGTTTTTGTGGCACAAACTGAACAAGGAAGTTCAACGGCTTATGTCTAATTTTGTATAAACTCTTTTTTTATAAGTAATGGCGCTGCTTATCGTGATACCGGTTTCTCTGCGAGATTTTTAGTAGAGTGTCTAAAAGGCTCAGATAAATCTCAAAAAGTAATTAATAGAATAGCCGGAACCGTATTTATTGTTGAAGAGCCATTTCAGTCCATCACGGATAACTTCACTTCCCGTGGGTCTACATTATTTACCTTCCCAGTTTCAACCAAGCTGTATATACCCGTAATCATTCAAAATTCTCGATTCAGAATGCTTGAGCAATTTCAGTTTGAGGCGCGTCAATTAAAGTAGGGTTATTCAGGAAAGTATACTCCTGCATTATCTAATAACACCATCCGTGTAGCGTCCTCTTTATGTGGCGCAACAATAAAATGGGATTGTTCAAGCACTTCTACGATGGAGCTAAAAACGATTTATACGTCGTTTTTCTTCCACTGAAACCTGCATTTGGAATGCGTTTGGGTATATACCATTATGCCGGATAGAAGGTTTATGCTTAGTTATTTACTTGAGTGATTAGTGTCCCCATTTTTGGGTGACAAGCTTTTCTTACTAACCTGTATAGACTTTAAACGGTAAACAAACGATAGCTAACAAATAAACTTACAATGAGCTAGGAGAATAATGTAATGCAATTCCACCTTAATGGTTTTAAACCCGGTAACTATCAGATTCCCGATGCAGCTAGAGAACCGTATACTTCGCCGCCTATTGTCGACCTACCAAAAGAAGTTGATGTTTTGATTGTTGGCTGTGGGCCTGCAGGCCTGGCAATGGCAAGGCAACTATCAGAGTTCACTGATATTACTACCTGTATCGTTGATCAAGAATCCGGTCCTTTATTATTTGGACGAGCTGATGGTATATCCTGTCGTACAATGGAGATCATGGAGGCATTTAACAGCAGCGAAATGCTTGTTAAAGAAGCCTACCAACTAAACCAGAATGCGTTTTGGGAGCCTGATAATGAGCAACCTAATAACATCAAACGTACTCACAAAATTCCTGATGCGCGAGTTGGCCTTTCTGAGTTTCCACATGGGGTTGTTAATCAGGCACGACTACACGAAATATTACTTGATGGCATGGAGGAGTCCGTTACCCATCTTGTTCCCCATTACAGCCGTCGATTACTTGAGCTAGATGTTGACTCAAGCCTTACCCAAGATCTAGATGCCCACCCGATCACGGCAACCTTTGAGCGTAACGATGATGCTCAATCAGGTAAAATAGAAACCGTTAAAGCGCGATACGTGGTAGGTACTGACGGAGCGAGAAGCATTGTTCGTAAAGGTATGTCGATATCTTTAGAGGGTGACTCAGCTAATAAAGCTTGGGGAGTCATGGATGTTTTATTAGTTTCAGACTTTCCCGATATTAGAGTTAAAAGCTTTATCCAGTCAAAGGAAAACGGTGCAGTAATGCTCGTCCCCCGTGAGGGAGGTTATCTAGTAAGGCTTTATGTCGAACTCGACCAATTAGACAAAAATCAAAGGGCATCAAGCCTTAACATTACCGTCGATGATCTTATTGCTAAAGCAAAACTTATCATGAACCCTTATAAGCTGGATGTTAAAGAAGTTGCCTGGTGGTCAATTTATGAAGTTGGACAGCGTGTAGCCGAACGTTTTGATGATAGACCTGCAGATAATGCAGAAAACCTTATTCCTCGCGCATTTGTTGCGGGTGATGCTTGCCATACACATAGCCCTAAAGGCGGCTGGGGTTTGAATACATCACTGCCTGACACCTTTAATTTAGGCTGGAAACTGGCGGCTGTACTACAAGGTAAAGCTCAACCAAAATTATTGCAGACTTATACTACAGAGCGACGAAAAGTTGCCCATATGTTAGTTGACGCAGATAGAGAAATGTCAAGCTTGATGGCTACTAGACCTGGATCTGAGACTAAAGCCAATACCGCTGATATCGAGAAGTTCATTGCTAGACAAAATGGTTTTATTGCTGGTACTTCTATTCAGTATAACCCTTCATACCTTTGCACTGGTACAGAAAATCAGCACTTAGCTAGTGGCTTTAAGATTGGCCAACGCTTTCACTCCGCTGAAGCTATTAGAGTGTCAGACGGAAGGCCACAACATATAGGGCATCTGAATAAAGCAGATGGCCGCTGGCGTATTTTTGTTTTTGGTAATAAGCAAAACCCGGTAGATCGCTCTTCTGATGCATCCGAGCTGATTGGATTTTTAGCTAACAGTGAATCATCTCCAGTACTAAAACATACTCCAAAAGGCAAAGATATTGACTCAGTGATTGACATCTGCGCGGTATTTCAACAGCAAGACTTAGCGATTGAAAACATGGCTGACTTACTGTGTCCAGCAAAAGGAAAATATGGTCTAAGAGATTATGAGAAGGTATTCCATGCTGAAGAAGGTAACGATATTTTTGAGCAACGCAGTATAGATCGATCAAGCGGATGCATGGTGGTAGTTCGACCAGATCAGCACATTGCCAATATATTGCCTCTCAACGCATACAACGAATTAACTGAGTTTTTTGATGAATTTATGATTTCCTAACACAATCCCTAAAGCGCTAGTTTTTGTGGTATTGGTTGAACAAGGAAGTTCAACTGCTTATGCCTAATTTTGCATAAACTCTTTTTTATAAGTAATGGCGAGGCTTATCGCGACACGACTTCCGAGCTGGCTTAAGGTTTGCCTAAACAGTTAGCAACGATATAATCCATAAAATTTCGAGAGAGTAAGACTCAATGCGGAAGAACGAACCAATAATAAATACCATACACGGCTCGGATCCAAAAAAATGATGCAAACTGGTGATTATATGCTAACTTGTTAAGTGCATTGGTGCGTAGGAGAAAACATCAAATTGAAAAAAAATATAATATTAATGAAATACCTATAAGCTATACGGTATATACCCGTAATCATTCAAAATGCTCGATTCAAAGTACTTGAGCAATGTCAGTTTGAGGCGCGGTAATTAAATTAGGGTTATTCAGGAGAATATGCGCCTGCATTCTCCTGAACAACCATTCCCTACAATCAATGCATTGCCTAAATCGTTTTTTTTCTCCCTCTGAAACATGCATTTTGAATGGTCACGGGTATATGTTAATTTGTACGCCACATGCTATCAATTATTACACAAACGGCTAATTAAAAATGACTGCTCCACATAACAATGATCTTTTTGAGCGTTCAGCACCTAGTATTGCTAATTGCATTGGAAAGTTGGGAAGCGTCGAATTCTATCCATTATTTTTTCAGATGATGAAAGCATTAGCACCTATTGATCAATATATGGTCTTTGAGTTTTCGCCAAATACTGATTATGTAGCATGTCGTCTTGCGCATAATGTAGCAAGCCCAGAGTTGGGTGTTGAGCTCGCATCTCTTTATTTGCAAGGGGCTTACCTTGAAGATGAATTACTAAAGCAATTAAAAGAAGAAGTACTTTCTGAGCCAGAAAGTTCACCTTGTACAATGCTAGTGAAACGATCTCTGCCAGGTGTGTACCGACGCAAATTTTTCAATGTACCTAACCTTGATACTAAATTTTCATTTGTTGTTGTAGATAAGCTAAGCAGTCACCTGTTTTATATTAATTTTTATAATAAAGATGAAATCGGTTTTGACGATAATTGTTTGAGTGATCTTAGGAGAGCTATAGGAATTATTGGTGCATTACTATTAGGGCACTTTCAAGTTGAAAGAAAACAGAGAGGAATTGTTACATCTCTGTTAGTTTCTGGTTTATCAGAAAGAGAAGCACAGGTTTGTGACATGATGTTAAAAGGCCATACTGCTAAATCGATTAGTTTAAAGCTAAATGTCTCAGAATCAACAATAGTAACATACAAAAAAAGAGCATTTGAAAAACTAAACATTAACCTGAAATCTGAATTGGTTAAATTTATATAGAGTTATTGAATAATAGGTTGAGCCTACTTACTTCAGATATCAGGCATCAAAGTAAAACAATTGAAAAAAACACACCATAATAAGATCACATTGAAATATGCGCTGAACATTATATCAATTAGATAGTTGTTTATACCCGTTCCACCTGAAGATGCATCATTTAGCTGGAATTAGAAACGCTTTATGCTGCGTTATTGATTTTGACCAGGGCGCTACATGGATGTAGCTTATTAGAGAATGCAGGAGCATATTCTCCTGAGTAACCATTCTCTTCAATCAATGCCTTGCCTCTAAGCCTATTAATTCTCGCTGAGTGGGAAATAACTTAATGTACTTGGGATTAGTTTTAAGAAGTATTTATGACTTACTCTACGATTGGCGAAATAGTTGTTATAATGTTTTTTTGTTGCGTCAAAATCATCTAAAAATAACTGAAACAATATTGATGGAATAAGAGCAGCTTTTTAAACCGCATGACTGCCATGTTTTGTTCGCACTTGCACAAATAGATGAAATTTATTCAGGAATATTTATGACTCATGAAGAAGAAGTAACAAAATCACTATCAATGCTTATTTCTGGCTCTTCAATAATTGTAGAGTTATCGATATTATCCACAAAAAAAGTTAAATTCAAAAGTGTTTTTGTTGGTTTTTTACCCAATCAATTTATCCTTATTCAGTTACCTAACCTAGGTAAAGACTCAGAACTTACTACTTATATCAAGCAAGGAGTAGCATGCACTATTCGTAGTTTGGTTGAAGGTAAGGAAGGCTCTGTGATTGCATTTATCACTTCTATAGAACAAATTATCAAAATACCCACTAAAATGTTAGTGCTAAATATTCCGAAACAAGTCGCTTTACAAAACTTACGAAAAAGAACTCGAATAGAAACACAATTAAATTTTGAAACTGTAATTAATGAAAATACAATTAAAGGGATCTTAGTAAACATATCTATAGATGGTTGTTTATTGAAAATTCTATTAGATCAGAAATTAAATATAGTAGAAGGAGATAAAATTAGTTTTTCAATCCCTGATAAGTCTTTTGAAGCATTCACATCCGTTGAAGGAGAAATTTGTAATATTAGAACCACAAGCAAGTTTCATGAGGTTGGGGTTAAATTTGAAGCAGGATCATCAGAGTTAATTAAAAATTTACTCATTAAAATATTAATGAATTAACAACCATATCTATATTTTGAGCCGAAAGCTTTTTTAAACCCGCCCTTGGGAAGTCTGAGCAAATCATACCTGTAATATAACTATTATGAATCGATACCATAAACACATAAAAGAAATTAAAAGCTCTCTTAAAAGTATTAGCACAATGGATAAGGCAGAGTCGAGTAGACGTTACTTCCCAAATGGAATTAATTGCATTGGCGCAAATGCTTCTGACATAAAAATAATCATTAAAAGGTTCCGACTTGAATATGATGATTTAACTGCAATTGAGGTGTTATCGATTACAGAACATCTCTTATTAAATGCTGAATTTAGTGAAGAAATTTTAGTGGCTTTTGGGTTGATAAATAAATTTGTAAAAAATAACTATGATGATGATTTGTTATTACGCTTTGAATATTGGCTGGAAAATTATGCGACAAACTGGTCTCTAGTTGATGATCTGTGTATAAAAACTATTTATCAATTCTTTATAGCTCGTCCATATTTAATTGATAAAACACAGCATTGGGCACATTCAAAAGTACCTTGGTGCAGACGTGCTAGCAATGTAGTTTTAGTCAAATTTGTAAAAAGAAAAATAGATAAATCTATCTACTATTTAGATAAAGAACATATTTTTAAAAACTGTAACTTATTATTAGAGGATAAAGATGAATTTGTCCAAAAGAGTATTGGATGGTTACTTAAAGCAACATCAATCCACCATAAGAGTGATGTTATAGAATATATAGAGACTAATTATAAAAAAATTCCAAGGCCTACAATTAGGTACGCAATAGAAAAAATGGACTCTGATATCAAGAAAAGGTTACTCGCAATAACAAAATAACGAAAATAATAAGTTACTCCAATTATTTTTTGAATAGTCGAGCCTATGACAGATTTTTTGTAACTACTAGTTTTAAATACAGTCCTTTAAACGGTATTTGAATTCATACCAATACAATTACTTGAACGATCACTGTGGTAGCTTTTGAGGCTGTCTGGTTTGAATTTATAAGGAAGTAACAATTATTACATCACAGCGCCTTGAATTGAATTCGCTCAAGCACTTTGAAACCTGCACCTTGAATGGTAACGGGTATATAACCTCGCTTTATAGTACTGCAAAGTTTTAGACATTTTATTTTCACTAAAAACGTAAGAAAATAAACTTAATGAATTTTCACAGCAGTCTAATAAAAGGTTATAACCATGAATACTTTACTACAAAAAAATGAAGATACATCGTTAACGTCAGAGTCACCTATTACTGAAAATAAAAGTGAAAATAAAATAGAAAAAGAAGAAATAAAGCAAACAGCGATGAACGTAAAAACACCTTTAATGAGATACTTCGATTTAATTGATGATGCATCTCCTAGCTACATATTAGGTTATAACTAAGACAAGTTTTATTAAGCTTGTGTTCTTGTTGTACGTAGGAAAAACATTTCGGGCAAGGCGCTCGATTGAGTAATAGCTGGCTATTAGGATTGAGAGCAACGCCGACATGGACTATTTTAACCTGTACAAGTGAGTAATAATTTAACCAAATTGGTAAAACTTTATATTAACTAGTTAGGCTAACAAAAATCATTCATAGCTTTCTATATGTTTTGAAGACCCAAGCATCATTCATGATGCTTGGTTTTTTTGTCTCTAAATTGTTGTGCTCACCAATCAAATCAAAACCGCTCGTTATGTACCGCTATGACTTGGTGGTTCTCAGCAAGTTTCTCAGGTGTTGAAAACCTCACAGTTGATCTCCTCCCGTTTTAGTAATTAAGGAAAGGAAGGAAAAATAAATGCAAGATAATGATTAGCACCCAAAGCACCTAACTCTCCTACATTTATTTTCTCTAAAAAGACTACTTGGTTGTCATTAATGAACAAACTCACCCGCTAACACATCTTGATATTGTTCGTTTTCAATCACTAATTTACCGTTAACAATCACCTGTTCAACGCCAACTGAATACTTGTTCCAGTGGCTAAAATCAGCTTTGGGAGAATAGTTATCTGGATCAAAAACAATAATGTCAGCATGATAGTTTTCCTTTAAAGCACCGCGCTTTGAAAGCCCCAGCAATTGAGCGGTTTGCAATGAGCTTCTATTTATAAAATCAGCGACGGAAAGCAATTGTTTATTCACCACATAGCTTTGATATTTTCGTGGAAAGCTAGCGTACTTTCGAGGATGGCCATTAGTACCATCAGAAGACGTTACCACCCAAGGCTGTACCATAAATCTCTCTACATCTTTGGGTGACATGTTAAATGACGCGACAAGCACATTCCCTTGCTGTACTAACCAAATAGCGGTATCAACCGCCGATAGGTGTTTCATTTCAGCAACTTCTCTTAGGTTCATACCAACTAAGTCGTTATCTTTAAATTCGGTAATGTATAAAGAGCCAGGACCACCACGGCGACGAATATTCTCAGTTATTTCAAGGGTAAGTTGCTGTGCTAAGTCTGCTTGATTCAACCTTTGATGAAACGCTTGTTGAGAATCTGCCATTACCCATTTAGGCATAACGGCACTGCGCAATTTAGTACCTGATGCTAACCAAGGGTATTGATCTGCTGAAATTGATACACCAGCTTGTTGGGCTTGTTCAATTTTAGCGATTGCCTGTTCACTTTGTCCCCAGACATCAACACCTAATGCTTTAATATGCGCTAAATGCAAATGTATATTTGCCTCTTTCGCTATATTAATAGCTTCATCTAATGCACTCGTAAAGCCGATATTAAAGGTACTTTCATCACGTAGGTGAGTGTCGTATATACCATCATACGAACTCGCAATTTTAGCTAAGGTTATCACTTCTTCTGTATTAGCATAACTGCCAGGTACATAATAAAGTCCCGTAGATAAACCTATCGCACCTGCTTCCATTGCCTCAGTTAACAGCTTTGACATTTCATTAAGCTCTTTTGGGGTAGAAAATCGCTCTGCCCTTCCCATTACCTGCTCTCTTAAACTGCCATGACCAACAAATAAAGCAACATTGGTTCCAATACCGTTCGCTTCAAGCTCTGTAGAAACTACTTTTATATCAACAGGTCCGCCACCATCATTACCATTAACAACCGTAGTGACCCCTTGAGTAAGGTAGTTTAAGTTATGATTTTTATCTTTACTCTTTAATTCAGCAAGACTGTGAGTATGGGGATCAATAAAGCCTGGACTGACTATTTTCCCTGTGGCATCAATCACTTTTATCGCTTGTACTTTTTGACTGCCTCTTGCATAAAGACCACAAATAACCTGCCCACAAACAGCCACATCTAATGATTGACCTTGGTTACTCTCGCCAGTATAAACAGTGCCATTGGTAATCAATAAATCGACAACAATCTCAGCTGGTACTGATACTGTTGCTTTCTGTTCACTCTGCTGTTTCGAACAAGATGCTACTACCAATAAACTAATAACAGCGGTGATAAGGTGGTTTTTAAATAATTTCATTGTGATATTTATCCTACTCTTTATTATGATTTACATCTGACAACATAGTTTTCATCAGTAAATTCGCCGAGTTAACGGCTATATGTTTTATCTTTAAACGATCTGTGTTGTCACCCATCTCATAAGTAATTGCGTGAACACCAAAGTTGTCAGAAAAATATTGCTTTGATACACCTAAGTTGGGATTATTTCCTGGCTTTAGTTTCACCTTGAAATCAGGCATTTGGCGATCTAGCGCGCCCAACCAATGGCTAACCAAATAGGCATCTTCAACGCCATAATCGACAGGCATGGTATAAAAGACATCTTCACTGGTTGAATGAAAGTCTATGGCAAACTTTATTTTATGTCCTAGAGAAACCAAAGATTTTAAATAATTATTAATGTGTTGAGTCTCTACTTGAGAAAAATTGGTCCAGTCTCGGTTCAGATCTAAGCCATTAGCATTATGACGCCAATTACCAGCATGCACGCCATCAGGGTTAATATTAGGAATGACTAAAACATTGTATTTTTCTCGGTAGTTTTTCGCTAATTCGCCACTAGAGAGCAGCGTTTCCACGAAAGGAAACAACGCTAGTGCGCCAGTTACTTCCGGTGGATGTTGTCTACCTAATATAACCATCCATTCTTTACTTTTATCATTGATACTTTCGATTTTATAAATTGGTCTACCTTGAGTAGATAATCCTAAAACACTACGCGTAATGTTTGTTTTCTTTTCAAGTTTATCAGCCCAATCAACGTAGTACTGGTTATTAATGATTTCTTGCGCGGCAATAATAGACGGCTGAGTTGATGCTTTCAGCTTCATCACAAGCTTATTGCCATTTAATCGATATTTTTGCAATTGCCAGCTTTTACCATCTAGACTTATTTTTGGCGGATATCGATGTTCATCCCCGCGAACTTTCAATGAAATAGTTATGTCAGTTGGTTGCTTTGCTTGTACTTTAAATGCATACCAAGGGCTCGAATTAATAGGGGTATTCTCAGGGATTAAGGTAATTAAAAATTCATTATTTTTTAATACCTTGCAATTATCCATTCTACCCATTGGAAAGTTTGCTGAGATTTGAATTACGTTATTTTTGCACACTTGTGCATTATTATTTTCTGTAGCAGCCTTATTATAAATTTCAGTATTGCTATCAGTAATACATGAGAGCAAAGAGCTACTAATAAGTAATAGTGGTAAAATAGGTAATAAGTTTTTCATAACTTCTCTTATTTGGTTGATAAAAATATGGCTCAACTCATTTAGCGAGTCGAGCCATATTAGTTGTTAGCTCTTATTATCAGTTAGAACTAAAACTCTTTACTAATATTTAAATATACATAACGGCCTTGGCTTGAATGATAATCACCAGCAAAACCGTGCCAGAAATCATCGGCTAATGGTGGCTCTTCATCACCAATGTTACGAGCGCCCAATCGAACTTTCATTCCTTCTAATGAGCTACTATCAGCAAATTCATAAGAGGCATAGACATCAATGGTAGTGAAGCTATCAACAGGAAGATTGATGGTTTCACCGGCATCATCCTTATAATTGGTACTTGTATCAATGAATTCACTGACATAGTTTGCTGCAATACCTGCACCCCATTGATTTAGCTTCCAATTAAGAGAGGTTCTAGTTTTCCATTCAGGGCTACCATTTTGCTTGATTTGATCACCGACACCAGTAGGAGTTCCGGTATTTAAATTTGGATAGTTACCTGTTTCTGCGGCAGCTATAACTTGTGCTGAAAGCGAATCAATACTCACTTCAAATTTAGTTAAATACGCAGCATTAGCGGTAAATTCAAAATCACCAATTGACGTTTCAAAATCGTATACTAGACTAAAATCCAAACCTTCTAACTCTTGCTTAGCCGCATTTAGATACTTATTGTCTACAGTTGTAAGTTCACCATTTGCATCACGATTTACACCAACGTAACCTGAACCACCGTCGATACGCGATATGTAATCTAAATCAACCAAGGTGCTTGTAGCCACAATAGAGACGAGATCTTCTTGTTCAATTTTCCAACCATCAATTGTTAACGTTAAATTATCGTTAGGTTGTAAAATAATGCCCCAAGAGATATTGGTATCATCCTCTGTTACCAGACCAGCATTACCACTACGGTTTTCAACAATTTCAAACGACTCATTATCGTTAAGGGGGTCGTTAACACTGAAACGACGTGGAAGTACATCTTCCGTTGTTTGTTGTAAACCAGGCGCTCTGAAACCACCCGCGTACGATGCACGGAAACTTACCCACTCTGCAGCTTCCCAAAATAACGCTACTTTAGGTTTTAACGCATCACCCGCATCAGAGTAGTCTTCATAACGTGCTGCTATTTGTATTTCTGCATATTGGTCACCTGTATCAATCAAGGGTACCAATAATTCAGCATAAGCTGAAACTACGTTACGGTCTGATTTAGAATCCAGTGTAGCACTACTACCGTACAATGAACTTAGGTTGGTAACACCATTTGCATCAACAAAAGGGTATGTGCCGTCTTGTAGTGGATCACGATTATCTTCAAATGATTCATAACGATATTCAACACCTACAGCCATACCTGCATCACCTGCTGGTACAGAAAATAACTCACTGTTACTGGCTTTAAAATCAACAGAGGCTAAACTCGTTTCTGAAATTCTGTGTTGTACCGCTGTAAAAGCATCAGTTAATGATGTTGAAAGAATAGGCGTGTCGCCTATAGTATTTGGGTTATTAATATCAGCACCACCAAACAGATTATAAGCGGTAGTTGGGTCTGTACTATTAGCTGCTGCGGCAAAAGCATTTGCATCAACACGGTCACCGCTATCGTCAGTTTTTGCTTCACTATAAAATGCTGCTGATTCCCATTCCCAATCCCCCATATAACCTTTAAGCCCCGCTAACACACGAAAGCTGGTATCTTTAACATTAACTTGACGTGGGCCTATATCCACTGGTCGATAATTGCGAACAGTAACTTCTTCACCAAAAGGGTTGTAATAAGCATCAGCGGCCACCGTAAAACGATGTGCACTACCACCTTGGTTTTGTTCCGAAGTGTTTGAAAGTTCGGCAGTATAATAAATAGCTTCTGAGAAAAACTCTAAATCATCATTAATTTCATGGGTAAAATGTGTATAAAAATTAAATCTCTCAACATCTGAGGCTAAAGGGCGGGTAGTACCACGGTCAAAACGAAGGTCTCTACCAGTTCCACCCTGATCGACACAAACTCCAGTAACAGTTAACGGTGAGTCAACACAGCCAGACATAGTATCCGGTTGAAGATGAAACCTACCTAAACTATCGGTAATAAATTCCCCCCAAGGTGTATCTCCACTGCGATTATCTAACTGGGTATCACCGACAAACTCTTCCGGTAAACCTGGGTAATTACGTAAATCATGGCTTGCAGAATAAGGACGTTCAGTTGCCATCATACCATTTTTCTTATAAGCCGTTACTGAGCCAATAAGGTTAGAGCGACCATCATTTAACTCTATCCCCCCTAAGTAATTAAACGTTGTTTCATTTAAGGGCGTACCTTGAGATTGGCCATAACTAAGATTTACTTTATGACCGACATAATCAGTGTCAAGATTGTAGTTAACTACACCTGCAATTGCATCTGAGCCATAAATAGCAGCTGCACCGTCACGAAGTACTTCTAATGAACGTAAACCTGCAACAGGTAAGGTATTTGAATTAACAGTAGTAACAGGAACTCTACCACCAAATTTTGCTGATTGCGTACCAGGGTGGTTAACTATGCGACGACCATTAAGTAGTACTAAAGTATTTCCTGGGCCTAAGCCACGCAAGTTAACGCCACCTACATCACCACGAGCACCGTTAACGTTAGCTGAACCGGTTGAGTCACCAAAGTTTATTGAACCCATTTGTGGAATAGATCGTACTAAATCATCACCTGTAACAGCAGCGGTATTGGCAATGTCATTAGCTGACATTGCCGTCACAGGCATTGTCGTGACGTCTGTAGCACGTTTAATGTTGGAACCAGTAATAGAAATGCGTTCTACTTCAGCCTCAGCTTTCACTTCAATTTTTTGAACTTCTTCTGCGTGTAGTAATTGTGGCGATAAAGCTGCTAATATGCACAAACTAAGACGTGTTAACTTATGCTTGCCAATAGATTTGTTTTTCATGATAGTCATCGTTGTAATTCCCGAGTTATTTATAGTTAATTAGGTATATTATTACCTTTTCATTTCTCTCCTAATAACCATGAACCTAAAAGCCCCTTGAAACAATTGACGCTTTATTGCAAAACGATAACCTTGGGTTATACGGCTTGTTTTTAACCGCTTATACAATGAGTTAAGCCAAAACTTAATAATTAATTTTAGATAAAAAGCTCGGCCGCAAGCGACCGAGCTTTAAACAGATTTAACTGTTCTGAATGGTTTTTTTTGCTCTAATTCAGCACGGGGGTAAGCCCCCAAGACTTTCGCTACGCTCTGTTAAAACTTGAAATTAGCACTGGTATAGAAGTATCTTCCACGGCTTGAATGCAGTGAACCGTCATAACCAAAAGTAGTGTCAGCCAATGGAGGCTCTTCACCAAAGATATTATTAATACCGAATGAGATACTCAAATCTTCATATCCCATAAAGTCTTTACGCGTTACGTAAGTATTAACACGAGTTTGAGATTCCATTTCATAGAACGATGTAACACCATCTTCAGTTCTTGAAACACTGGTGTTGTCTACTTCACCAACGTATTTAGCAAATACACCTGCACCCCATAACTTATCATTTGATTTCCATTTTAATGATGCGGTTGCTTGCCATTCTGGAATACTGTTCGTCCCAACGATATCACCAACGGCAGTACCCAACACGTCAGGGTTAGCACCAGCTTCTACAATTCGTGATGCATCGCCGCCAGCTTCTTGGTCAAATTTTAAAGTTCTAGCACCGTTTACTGATAGGTCAAAACCACCAATTGAAGTATCTAGATTATAATTGACCGCGATATCGTAACCAGTAATTGTACGAGTGTTGAGATTTTCATAGCGACGATTAATTTGAACAATCTCTCCTAATGGATTGTCTCCGTCAACAGGTCCGCGAATAACATCAGGATTTGCTGAACCTTCTCCTCTTGCTATCAAATCTAAGCGTGAAATGTTTTCATCAGAAAGAACGCCGACAGTATCAGTTGTCTCAATTTCCCACCAATCATAGGTAATGGTTAAATTATCCATAAGTTGCAATGTTAAACCTAAACTAATATTTTCACTTTCTTCAGCTTTTAAGTCTTTGTTACCTGATGTTGATAAATTATAGTTACCGTTACCTGGACCACCATCGGCTAAAGTATCAGAGTTAACCACAACGTTACCATCAGCATCTAAAGAGTTTTCAGCAAAATCATCAACGCTCGTCGTAAGGGTAGCACCAGGTGAGTTTAACTGTATTAAGTTAGGCGCTCTAAAGCCTTTTGAAACCGCACCTCTAAACTGTAGCATTTCAACTGGGTACCATGAAACCGCCATTTTCGGACGAGTTATATTACCTATATCATTAAAATCTTCATAACGAACGGCTAATTGCATATCTAAACTATGAACAGCAGGAAGGTCTGCTAATAACGGTAAGGCAAGTTCTGCGTAGGCAGAAAACACTTTGCGCTCACCATAAACATCAAGACGCACACTACTACCTTGTAAACTACTTGCATTCACCGGATCAGAGTTACCTTCAACAAAGGGTATTGTGCCATCAAAATTTGAGCTATTATCTTCATCAATCGTTTCTTCGCGCCACTCTAGACCAAAGGCAAAACCGACATCACCAGCAGGCAGTTCAAATAAGAATGGATTGGATGCCTTAAAATCTACCATGGTTAAGGTGGTTTTTGCACTACGCATTGCCGTCGTTAGGAACGGATCAATGCTTGATTGTGGATTCGGTGATGAGTCGATAATACTCGCCGGGTTATCTGGATTCACCCCGGTAAACGGGTTATAAGCGTCACCTGTATCTAAACTTAACTGGGCTAATAGTAAAGGAGAACTAATACGGTTACTCATTTTATCGTCAGTTTCGGCTTCGCTATATAATATGCCCGTATCCCAATCCCAATCATCATAGGTACCACGCAAACCATTTAAGAAGCGATAACTAGTACTTTCTACTTCAACTTGGCGTGGGCCAACATCAGTTGGACGAATACGTAAATTATAAGCAAGACCTTCAACGGGTACTACTGCGGGATCTAAACCAGCAATACGGTTAGGATTTACCCGGCCATCGGCAAAATTCACTGGACCAAATGGGTTATAATAACTGTGCGCTGGTACATCAAAAGTACCATTACTTAAAATCGCTGATTGTTCCCATTGACGCTTAGCTGTAGAGCTGTAATAAGTAGACTCGTTATAAAATTCAATGCCGTTATCAAATTCATGACTTAAGTTAGCAAATATATTTAGTCGGTCAATATCGGGTACTAAGGTACGCTCTTCATTACGGTTAGGACGTAATGCTCTATCGTGACTACCTGCTGCGTCAAGACAAACATCGCCCATAACACCACCACCTGCGGCTAAGGCACCACCACCACAACTGCTCCCATCTTGTAGATCACCAGCATTATTAGTATAAGAAACAGGACGAATGATATAATCATCAATGCTGCTCGGTAAACCAATATAATGTAGATCGGCATGAGGCTCTAAGCTTGAGCGGTTATCAAAGTCGGTATCATTGGCGAACTCTTCTGGCGCTCTTGAACGTAAATCTTGATTGCTAGAGAAATCATTTTCAGAGGCTTGCAAACCTGTTTTCTTGGCATAATTTGCACTGATCATAAAGAACGTTTGGCCGTCGTTAAATTCAAAGCCTTTGTTACCTGATAAGGTAAAATCGTTGCGGTCAGTGCCTTGTTCAGCACCATAGCGCAGCTTAAAGCTACCCCCTTCAAAATCTTCTTTGGTGACGTAATTCACTACACCCGCAACAGCATCAGAACCATACAATGCACCAGCACCATCACGTAAAACTTCAACACGAGCAAGACCTGAAACAGGTAAGGTATTCGAGTTCACCGACGTTACTGGTACGCTAAAATTCGTTTGGGTAATTGGGTGATTGACCATACGTCGGCCATTAAGTAAAACCAAGGTATTACCTTCACCGATGCTACGCAGGTTAACTGAACCAATATCACCACGAGCTGCGTTAGTGCCAGTGTTACCACCTCGAGTACCGGTGAAGCCAACAGCGCCTATTTGAGGGATAGAACGTAAAAGTTCATCACCATCAAGCGCACCAGTGGCGGCAATATCTTCGGCATTTAATTCAGTAACAGGTAAAACACTTGTCATAGTGCTACCTTTAATGTTTGAACCAACGACAGAAATACGTTCAATTTCTGCTTCTTCTGCCTCGGCTGCGTGTAGTAATTGTGGCGATAGAGCTGCTAATATGCATAAACTAAGACGTGTTAACTTATGTTTGGCAATAGATTTGTTTTTCATGATAGTCACCGTTGTAATTCCCGAGTTATTTTTAATTAATTAGGTATATTTTTACCTTCTCATTTCTCTCCTAATAACCATGAACCTAAAACACCCTTGAAACAATTGACGCTTTATTGCAAGGTTATAACCTTGGGTTATGTGGATTATTTTTAACCGCGTGCACAACAAGTTAAGCCGAGCTTAATAATTAAATTTAGTTGAATATACGATAAAATCAACTATCTCTAGCAGACAAGCAATAAATGACTAAGCTAAAAACAAGCCATTATTATGTAGATATATCAGGTGATTGACACAATGTGTTGATTGTTCAAAGTAGAGAATGATTATAATGGGCAAATAAAAATGGCCAATTTCATCCCTCGATGAAATTGACCAAAATAATTCACAAATTAATAATACGTCTAGCTGTACCTATTTTAAGCAAGTAATGTCCGTATTTGTCTATTGGCAAAATAGAGCTTATCAATATCAACAACGCCTGCTGTTTTTATATCATCAATGACACGCTTGACGCGATTTAGATCTGAAGCCTTGCTGTTAGTCCATAATTCAATAGCGGCATCAGGCGCCTCATTTTGATAGCTTTTTACAATTTTAACGACTAGTTTTTCACGAAACTCAAGTAAATCAAGTAATAAAGAAAAGCGTGCTAACCTTGACCAATGATCATTGGTTGCCACTTTTTCTGTCTCTTCAATCAACCAAGCAAGACCGACTAATTTACTGACTTTACAATAACAGGGTAAAATACTTTCTACTGATAGTTTAAGCTCATAAGCGGTTTTAACTATGTCGCAAAAAACAACGCTAGACACCTTTAATTGATGTATTTTATCCACGACGACCAAGCTATCGGTTTCTTTTTCTAATTGATATAAAGATTGTTCCACCGGAGAAAAAGGCAGCGTTATTTCGTCATCATCAAGTTGTTGTAGCGTGGTAATGCCTGGTGAGTACTGCTGAACTATAGCGGCAATACTCTCATGAGAATTCACATGGTTAATAAACCAAATGGCCATCAGTCGATAAAAGCGCTGCACTTCTACCATCATTTTAATTTGTACTTGCGCACTCACCGTATTTGACAATGACTCTATTTCATTCCAAATATCATCCAGTGAAAATACTTCTTTGGCAATAATAAATGCTTTTACTATTTCCGGTATTGTTGCCCCTGTTTGTTCACGTACTGCATGAATACCACCGCGGTTGAAAATTTCATTGGCAACACTGGTCGCAATGATTTGCTGGGCTAACGGGTGTTGTACAATAAACTGAGGATATTTTTGCACTAAAACAGCAGGAAAAGCCGACATTAGGTACTTTTCAAAATACGGATCCGCTAATAAATCTTTTTGCTTCAATAAGGCATTATGAACATCCATTTTAGAATAAGCCATCAATACAGCAAGCTCAGGTCTAGTCAGGCCAAGCTTAGCAATATTACGGGCTTGTATTTCTTCGTCATCCGGTAAATATTCTAAGGCTCTATCTAGCTGCACACTATTCACTAAATAATTGGTTAAACGGGTAAAACTATCAAAATGAAACTGGCTATTGGCTTCATCAATACTTAACGCTTGTGCTTGGTAATAATTATTACGTAACACCATAGTGCCTACTGCTGCAGTCATTTCCTCTAATAGAGCATCACGCTTATCTTGGGTAAGTAAATTTTGTGCCACTACATTGTTTAATAATATTTTAATGTTAACTTCATTGTCAGAGCAATTAACCCCAGCAGAATTATCAACCGCATCAGTATTAATTTTGCCGCCAGTTTTAGAAAATTCAATGCGAGCTAATTGAGTACAACCAAGGTTTCCACCTTCGCCAATAACTTTACATTGCAATTCATTACCATTTATTCGTAATGCATCATTGGCTTTATCACCGACGTCAGTATTTATCTCATTACTTGCTTTGACGTAAGTACCTATGCCACCAAACCACAACAAATCCGCCTGAGATTTCAAAATATATTGGATCAGTTCGTCAGGCGACAAACTAGTCGTGTTTTCATCAATGCTTAATAATTCTTTTACTTCTGTTGATAGCGGGACATGTTTTAACGCTCGACTATAAACACCACCGCCAGCAGAAATTAAATCGCTATTATAATCTGTCCAAGATGAACGAGGTAAATGGTATAACCGTTCACGTTCAACATAACTTAAGGCTGCATTCGGATTTGGATCGATAAATATATCACGGTGATCAAATGCGGCGACAAGTTTAATGGTTTTTGAACAGAGCATGCCATTACCAAATACGTCTCCTGACATATCACCAATACCAATGACTTTAAACTCGTCATTTTGCACGTCAACATTCATTTCTTTAAAGTGTCGTTGCACTGAAACCCAAGCGCCTTTTGCTGTGATGCCCATTTTCTTATGGTCGTAACCTACGCTACCACCAGAAGCAAACGCATCCCCCAACCAAAAACCGTACTCATTGGCTAAGCCGTTAGCAATATCAGAAAATGTCGCTGTCCCTTTATCTGCGGCAACTACAAGGTAACTATCATCGTCATCAAAACAAACAACGTCTTGAGGCTTACTAATTCCTTGTTCTGTATTATTATCGGTTATGTCTAATAATCCTGAAATGAAAATTTTATAACAAGCAATGGCTTCTTTGGTTATATCTTCCCTTGTCCCGTTTGCTGGTAGACACTTAGGTACAAAGCCACCTTTTGCGCCTTCTGGCACAATAACGACATTTTTAACTTGCTGTGCTTTTACCAAACCCAGTATTTCAGTTCTAAAGTCTTCACTTCTGTCAGACCAGCGTAAACCGCCACGTGACACCATACCAAAGCGTAAATGCACCCCTTCAACTTTAGGTGAGTAAACAAAAGTTTCAACATAAGGTCTTGGTTGCGGTGCATCTTCAATGTCACCACTACGTATTTTGAATGAACAATAACTTTTCACCTGCCCTTTTGATGAAGCTTGGTAGAAGTTTGTTCTTACTGTCGCTGAAATTGCGGCAATAAAATTACGCAGAATACGGTCATGGTCAATTTTTTTAACCTTATTCAAACTTTCTAGCAAGCGTTCTTTAATGGCATTAGCAAGGGTATTGCGTTGCTCTATTGAATTGCCATTTAACGCAAAGCGGCTTTCAAAAAAATCAACTAAGTCATGAACAATGCTAGGGTAGTTAATTAATGCTTGTTGAAAGTAGTCTTCACTATAGCCTAAGCCAAGTTGTCGCAAATATTTGCCATATGAGCGAATAATAACAATTTGTCTGACATTAATATTTGCCGATAAAAGCAGTTTGTTATAGCCATCATTTTCAATATTTCCTGCCCAAACTTGCGTCAGCGCCTCTTCAATATTTGCTTTTACATTGGCAATATCAAACTCATTATTGGCCGAATATTCAAGAGTGTAGCTGTAAAGGTTACTGGTAACAGTACTAAGAGAATCAATTGGTTCGTTTGCTTTTATTTTAAAACTGAATTCATCTAAAGGTTTAAAATCAAAATTTTCTAGAATGGGGATTGAATCACTCAAGTTAACACTTTTTTCAAAGGTATAAATATTGAGTTTCAAGCGACTTGTTGAGGTTTTATTTTCGCGATAAAATTGAAATTGGTATTGATTGTCCTGATGCAATTTTTCTAAGCAAGTAATTGCTGTTAACGCCTCATTGGCAGAAAAGTGCTCTTGATAACTTTTCGAAAAAGCATTGTTATATTTTTTTTCAAAGGCAATGCCCTGCTCCATAGACCACTGCTGGATAATCAAACTTGTTAAGCTTTCATTCCAGCTTTGAGTTTTAACTTCTATTCGAGCAATAATTTCACTAACTGGCATCAAAGTAGCTGAGCAACTGTCTTTTTCTACAATAAAGTGCCACTGAGCAAGGTAATCATCATTTAACATAGAACGACGAGATAATATTTTCCCTTTATAAGCAGTGGTTAACTCACCTTCAATGTCATCACGTAAATCAGTACAAAATGCGTCTTTAGAAACAAATACCAATACTGACACTTGTTGGTTAAAGTTATTTTCCCTAATAAAGGTACCTGCTTGACTTTTAGTGTTGAGGTTGTAGATGCCTTTCGCCAAAACTAATAGCTGTTCAACACTACTTTCATACAACTCTCTTTTAGGTAATGATGCAAGGATATGGGTAAATTTTCGGTAGTTATGGCCATCAACTTTTAACGATAAACGTTGTAACACCTCATATAATTTGAACTTTAAATAAGGGACTTTATTTGGGCTTAATTTATTGGCGACTTGCGTAAACAAACCAATAAAGCGGTGAATTGCTATCACTTTTCCCTGATCAGAAAATTGCTTTACATTAATTTGATCGTAATAATCATGACGATGAATGCTAGACTTCAAATTAGACTTTGACACTAATAAGGGAGCATCATCTTCCATAAATGACGTAAGCTCTTTATCGATACTTTTTAACTCGGCATTGAGCGATGATAACTGGTTATCCCCTTCTCTTAATATTCCTAAGCTACTGCTCTTAGCATTATTTTCGCCCCCTTGGGTTAACGGAAAAATATAATGTCCTAAAAAAACGAAGTTTTTCTGGCCAAGCCAGTGTAAAAAACTATTCAGATCATAGTTTTCACTGGTTTTATTATTGGCACAAACCACAGCATCAATTTGTTCAAGCATCGCTGGCCAATCACTGGTGACCGCGTGAATGTCTAATAAAAGTTGATAAATTTTTCCTGATAGCGACTCTATAGCCGCAGAATTAAGTTCAGTATTTAATTCAAAATATAAAACAGAGCTATCGATGCTACTATTCAGCGCCTGTTTTTGTAGAACGGGATGCAGAAATACCTTGATTTTATAGCCAAGCGAGTGAATCAACTCTGATATTGAGTCAACAAGAAATGCTTTATCATCCGTTATTATATGTATAACAGAGCCGTTATCGGTAGCCCCATCTGTTGATAGGTTTTCAATAATAACTTTATCTTTAGAACCTACTCGAGTAGAAAAGGTTTTCCAAAGCGGTAATGCTATCTGATAACGCTGCAACATTGTTAATGCTTGAATGTCATCATTTAAAGAACAATCAAACAGTTGTTGAGAAAATTTATCGAAAGCATGCTTGTCTGCTTCATCATAATGCGTATTTATATATTGAGTTAATTTTGTGTCGCTCATTGAAGTCACAATAATTTACCTTACTTTTAATTAAGTAAGACCCCCATTTGTTGGCGTCTTACTGGATATTTAATACCAGATGAAATGATGAATGATCGATTCATTACTTCAATTGGTATAAGTTGCTGCTGTAAGTAAAATCCTAGTCAGCAAAGCTTTTTCTAGCAAATTCATTTATTGCCATAGGGTATAACCCAACGTTGTACGTGCGTATTCATGACTTTTTTAAAAAAGTAACGGGGGCATAACCGTAGGTTATATAGCACCTAAGATTAACTAATATCGTTTTTTACCAAGCTCCACTATCTTAGAGGTATCTGAAAAATACAGTCCTTAATGTCATCAGCGACATTGTTTGAAAACTCTAACTAAGTAAGATGCCAATAATGAACAGAAAACAACAAATAATTAGCAGTGCAATCGAAGCAAATATTATTGATGACAATTTAACCGTTGTTGGAATAATGGACTTAGATGGCCTACAAAAAACAGTGACCGATGCTTACGCAGCTTTCCCTGAAAATTTCTTTCACACGTTCGCAGTAAAAGCCAACGCCCTAGTCAATGTGTTAAAGCCACTACGTGAATATGGTATGGGTGCTGAAGTTGCTAGCCCCGGCGAGTTAATGATTGCGCAGTCTGCAGGTTTTGAAACTAAAGATATTATTTTCGATTCTCCCGCCAAAACGATCTCGGATCTACGTACTTGCATTGAACATGACATTTCCCTGAACATTGATAACTTGCAAGAGTTAGAACGAATAGATCAGATAATTAAAGAGTTTCCACACACTAAATCCGTGATTGGTTTTCGTGTTAACCCACAAATTGGCAGTGGCAAGATAGCCTCAACCAGTACCGCTACGGCTACTTCAAAGTTTGGTTTTGCCTTGGCGGACGGGAACAATCGTCAACAGCTCATTAATATATATAAAGAACGCCCTTGGTTACAGAGTATTCATACTCATACTGGCTCACAAGGTTGTGAGTTAGCACTCATGGCCAATGGAGTTAAAGCTATTACCGAGCTAGCTGAAGAAATAAATACCTTTATTGGCCATCAACAGGTAGTGCGACTCGATATTGGTGGTGGTTTACCAGTAAACTTTACTTCAGAAGAAGTAACGCCAAGCTTTCAAGAGTACGCTGATGTTTTAAAAGCGACTGTGCCTTTAATCTTTACCAGCAAATACCAAATAAAAACTGAATTTGGCCGCGCTATTGTCGCTAAAAATGGCGTAATTATAACTCGCGTTGAATATACAAAAAATTCTGGCGGCCGTCATATAGCTACGACTCATGCAGGTGCTCAAGTGCTTACCCGCACCGCTTTTTTACCTAAATCGTGGCCTCTTCGAGTAACAGGTTTTTCTTCTTCTGGTGAAGAGCGAACTGAAGAAAATTCGGAACTAGTGACTACAGACGTTGCTGGACCTTGTTGTTTTGCTGGCGATTTGATTTGTGTGAATAGGTCATTACCCAAACTGTGTGTAAATGATTATGTTATGGTGCATGATACTGGTGGCTATTACTTTACTAATCACTTTGATTACAATAGCTTACCAAGAGTTGGTGTGTATGCCGTTTCGGGGCCTGACGATGCATTACAAATAGAATGTATCCGCAAAGCCGACACAGTAGCAGATGTTTTAAGTAAAATGTAATAGGAGCACCTGATGTTTTCAACGAAAGTGTTTGCAGCAAAAGATTTTTCAAAAAGACAGTTTACAAAAGTAGTCGCGATTAGTTTTTTGCTTCTTCAAGCCATACAAGTAAATAGTGCTGAAATGACAAAGTCTGTTAAGGGCCCATACAATATGGGCAGCGATGGCATCGTACGTTATGAGGATGTGTTTCATCCCGTTGTTGGCCAAAAAGGCATGGTGTCGTCACAAAATACCATTGCCTCTGAGGTAGGAATCGACATTTTAAAGTCTGGCGGCAATGCCATTGATGCTTCTGTAGCCATGGGCTTTGCCTTAGCCGTAACACTGCCACGCGCAGGAAATTTAGGTGGCGGCGGTTTCATGGTTTTACATTCAGCAAAAGCCGGTAAAACGATAACATTAGATTACCGAGAAGTTGCACCAAGCGGCGTTACCGCACAGCATTTTTTATCGCCTAACGGGGAAAGAAGCAGAAAAACTAAAAACTCTTGGCACGCCATGGGGGTACCCGGTACTGTTGCTGGCTTATATAAAGCTTGGCATGAATACGGCAGTGGTAAATTATCTTGGCAACAAGTTATGCAGCCGGCCATTGATTTAGCGAGTAAAGGTTTTATCGTTAATTTTGATTTAGCACAGTTAATTGCCGCAAAAAGTCAGTGGTTGCTAGAAAATAAAGCTACCGCTAAGGCTTATTTCAAAAAAGACGGTGCTTTGTATCATGCTGGCGATTTAATGAAGAGACCTGCGCTTGCTTGGTCATTAAAACAAATTGCTAGCCATGGTAAAGATGCTTTTTATAAAGGCGAAATAGCGAAGAAAATCATTAAGGATATGGAAATTCACGGTGGTCATATTGATGCTGATGACCTAGCAAATTACCAAGTAAAAGAAAGAAGCGCTATTTTGGGCAACTATAGAGGTTACCAAATAGCCTCTATGCCTCCGCCAAGCTCTGGTGGTGTAGCCATTGTTGAAGCCTTAAATATTCTAGAAAATTTCCCACTTAATGACTGGGGCACCTCAGCAAAATCACTTCATGTCAAAGCAGAAGCAATGAAATTAACTTTTGCCGATAGAGGTTTACATATGGCAGATCCAGATTTTTATGATGTGCCTGTTGCTTGGTTAATAGATAAATCCCGTGCCAAAACACTTGCCGCAAAAATTGATTTAAATAAAGCCAAACCATCATCAGAAATACAAGGTGGCGCATTACCTCATGAAGGCCCTGATACAACTCATTACTCAGTTATAGACGCACAAGGCAATGCTGTTTCAAATACTTATACGTTATCAGCATCATTTGGTACGGGTAAAGTTATTGAAGGCACGGGTATCTTAATGAACAACCAGTTATACACTTTTTCTGTACGTGCAGGTATACCTGGAGCCACAGGCTTTATTGCCAGTAATGCCAATAAACTTGAAACCTTTAAAAGGCCGGTTAGCTCGCAATCCCCCACCATAGTATTAAAAGATGGTAAACCATTTCTGTTAGTGGGTAGCCCAGGTGGTAGCCGTATCATTAATGTTGTTATTCAAATGATAAGCAATGTTATTGATCATGAGATGAACATCGCCGAAGCAACAAACGAGCGACGTATACATCATCAATGGTTACCCGACAGACTAGAAGTCGAGCCGGGCTTTAATCAAGACACAATGCAGCTATTAATTGATAAAGGACACAATGTTAAAGAAACTCGAACTATGGGTAGTTCACAATCAATCATGGTAAAAGATGGCTATTTCTTAGGGGCATCGGATCCCAGAAGACCCAACGCAAAAACCCTAGGTTTGAATTAATTTTTAACACTTAATAATCAATAGAAATATCAATTATAATAATATTGGATAATAAAGTATGAATATAGAAATAAATTTAATCGAAACATTAGTGATAGCACTATTGATCCTATTTATAGGATACTTTTTAAACAGTAAAATAGCTTTTTTAAGAAATAACAATATTCCAGAGCCAGTGGTTGGTGGCATTGTATTTTCACTTTTTGCCGCTTTGCTTCACAGTGTCTTTTCAATTAACTTTCAGTTCGATATGAGCTTTAAAAATCCATTAATGACCATGTTTTTTACCACGGTCGGCTTAGGTGCGAGTTATTCACTATTACTTAAAGGTGGCCCAAAAGTCATACTTTTTTTAGGCTTAGCAACGGTATATTTACTGGTACAGAATGCCTTAGGGGTTTCTCTTGCTATGGCTAGTGGCATGGAGCCATTAATGGGGCTTATTGGGGGCTCTGTAACATTATCGGGTGGGCATGGTAATGGCGCAACTTATGCTGATTTATTTATCGCCGAATACAATATGCCATCCAGTATTTTTGAGCTGGCTATGGCGGCAGCTACCTTAGGTTTAGTGCTAGGAGGCTTGGTCGGTGGTCCGGTAAGTAAACGATTAATTAAGCGCTATGATTTAAAGGCTGATGAATTCCATGAAGAACTTGACGATACCATCACCTTCAACCCTGAAGATCACGATTTAGTAACCCCTAAAAAAATGATGGAAACCTTATTCGTTATTTTACTATGTATCGTGGTTGGCCATTTTTTCTATCAACACTTAAAATCAATAGATGTCGTGTTACCGGCTTTTTTAATGCCGTTATTATTCGGCGTTTTAGCGACAAATATATGTGACTTTTCTAAACGGTACTCTATCAGTAGAGCCTGCATAGATTTATGGGGCACCATGGCACTTTCTATTTTTCTTGCTATGGCGTTAATGTCGTTAAAAGTATGGGAATTAGCAAATTTAGCCGGCCCAATGGTGGTGATTATTTTAATTCAAACAGTTATGTTAATGATGTTTGCTTATTTTATTACCTTTAGAGTAATGGGGAAAAATTATAATGCCGCCATTATCGCCGGCGGTCATTGTGGGTTTGGCTTAGGAGCGACACCAACAGCAGTTGCGAATATGGAGTCACTGGTGGCTCGTCACGGCCCTTCTCCACAAGCGTTTTTAGTGGTTCCTTTAGTGGGGGCATTTTTCATTGATATTACTAATGCCTTGGTGATTCAACTCTATTTAAGCTTGCCATTTGTTGGAAACTAACCGCTAAGCTATACCTGTAAAATAAAACGGTTAACTGATAAAGTTAACCGTTTTTTATTTTATGCCTGTACCTAATAAGCAGCTATCGCTATTTAATTCCTTTCCCTATCTCACCCTATAACCTAAAGTTATAGGTAAGGCTCAAATATAAAAGAGTCAATTACTTAGCATACTGCTATTTTATACTAACCCCATTGATAAATTGACCTAAATTCAATGAGGATAAATTTTCAAATTCAAGGCACTTGATTGAGTAATAACTGGCTATTGGGATTGAAAGCAGCGCAGAAGTTGGATATTTAAACCATTTGAAGATTATAAGAGGGATAATAGTATGCGTCTTAGACACATTGAAATTTTTCATGCCATTTATACTACTGGCTCAATCACCAACGCAGCTAAAATACTGCATGTTTCGCAGCCTTCGGTTAGTAAAGTATTATCTCATGCTGAGATGCAATTAGGCTTTAACTTATTTGAGCGAGTAAAAGGACGTTTAATACCCACAGACGAAGCTGAAATGTTGTTTGATGAAGTAGATAAGATTTATCAGCAAATGCGTTCTATTAGAAATACCGCTGAAAATATCAAGAAGTCTGAATATGGCCATATAAACTTAGGCCTTACGCCTGCATTAGGTTTTAACGCTATTCCAAACGCCATCGCAAAGTATCATAAAATACACGATAAAGTTAATTTTAACGTGCAAACAATTCATAATGATGCGGTAATGCAAGCGCTACTTGAACATAAATGTGATTTAGCGATATTGTTTTCGCCCAATGTAATGCCGGGGGTAGCTTCAATTGAGTTTGCTCAATCTGAATTGGTGATTGTTTACCCTAAAGTAAACTTCCCTGATTGCCCGGACAAACTGACCTTAAGCCAGCTACAGGACTTTGAATATATAGATATTAGTGAAAGTGGTCCGCTAGGTGATTTATTGTGGACACGAATGATGAAAGAGCAAATCACCCTTAAATCTCCCATAAAGGTTCAAACCTACTTTGTTGCCGCAAGGTTAGTCGCTCAAGGCGCAGGTATTTGCATTGTCGATAAATTTACCGCACAGGGAAACTTGTCTGACAATATTGCCATGGCATCTTTTGATCCCCCTTTAACCTTTAGCGTTAACGCCCTGCATCTAGAGAATAGGAATTTATCTAAAGTAACCGAAGAGTTTATTCCGTTTTTGGAAGATGAAATATCGAATAAATAGCTTGGGTATTGCGTATTAGATTTATCTACGACCTTCAGCGGTTACCAAATGAAATAATGACTGAGTCAATTCAGAGCTATGTCAGGGATATCATAATAAGCAAAATTTGTGCGCTTATAGTCACTCTATATCTAACAAATTTTATTTATTATAGCTCCTCTGATATAGCTCTGAGGTGGGAATAAATTTAATGGAATTGGTATAAGTTCACTTTGTGCTTAACTGTCGTTAGCATTTGTGTAACTAATGACAGCAGATCCGACAAAACGGTCATTAACATCGATAGTTTTTTGAGGTTTTTTCAGTATTCAGAATATACTGACCTTCACCTTGGTAGGCAACAAATCCATGTGCTGCCAGTCACGCAATTACATTGGCATGACTCCAAAATGCGAATTGATCTTGTCCCAATAATATTTTCCCAGTATTGCTTTACTGAGTACCAGAATAAAGTGTACGAGTTTTTTTAATACAATATTTCCAAAATAATTTGGTGTTTATCATATTTCACTTGTTAAACAAAACTTGGGATACTACCCTTATCATATGTCTTGCCATTGATAAATAGCGACAAATTTTTGCCCATGTATTCGGCTCTATTCAGCATAAAAAATATAAGGAGCTAACCATGTATACTATTGAATTCCTCCCAAATATAAAGACAGTTATTTGTAAACTAGAAGGAAATATAAAAAGGGATGACTTATTAGAGCCTATATTTTCATTGGTTAACGATGAGAGGTATAAAGAAGACTATCATTGTATTTGGGATATAAGAAATCTTCTCGATCCCATTCACTTTCACGATGAAAGCAAAGAATATGCAAAGATTATTGCGAGCTTTAGAAAGGAGCGTAAAGGAAAATTGGTGATAATTGCTCATGATGCTAAGAACAGCCCAGCTTTTGCTAAATTCTATGATGAGATGGCTCAAGAAGGTATCCAGTTATACCTATATAAGAATTTAGAACAGGCGTTTACTTGGTTAAAGAGCCTGAATTGATATTCCTTTTCTTAATACGTTAAGTTTAATTACTCAAAAGGCAAAAATATCAAAATTCAAAAGATTCAGCTTTTCATAATAAATATTTAAGTCTTGAATATGGTTCAGTTAGCGTTCTGAGATGGATTCACGTAATTGTATCGGCATGACTTCAAAGTTAAGGTTTTTATATTAGCAAAGAAGATTATGCACTACTGAATATGAAAATTAATTTCCAACACTATTGAATGGATTTGTGCAACTGATAAACGATTTCCTCGCTCAGTTGGTGTCTGAAATACTTTGTAGTGAGCAATTAGCATATATCCAAATCGGAAAATGACTCTAGCAATTTCGGCACTATCCAATCTTCAAATAGTTTAACTTTTTTCCATGAAAATTGCTGCTCCGGCGCGACAAGATAAAGTGAATAAGGGCTTTTATTAGAATATTTTAGTAGCTTAACCAAACGGCCCTCACGTAAATGTTCTATAACTAAGCTAGTATTTACTAATAAGAATCCCCGACCTTGAACTGCACTATCAATCAAAGGAAGTGCGTCATTTGTTTGTATGACAGGCACTAAGGTTTCAGAATTAATGTTTATACTTTCACAGTAATCTTGAAACTTTTCCTGTATTCCAATACTAGTGTCCTCTATCCAAGGTAAACGAAATACATGCTCAGGTCTGTCTTTATTAATACCGATTAACAGCTTTGGGCTTGCAACAAATGTAAGGGTATCATCATAGATTTTCTTCTGTACTACATCAGAATGACCACCTCTTCCCATCCGTATTGCTAAATCAATATTTGATTGTTTAAAATCAATAAGTTCGCTAGATGGGGCAAGTTGCACCATGATTTCAGGGTGTAATTTCTGAAACTCTTGAAGCCGAGGAATAAGCCATAGTGAAGTAAATGAATGTACTGAAGAAATACGTATTACCTGTGGGTTTTGGTCACCAGTAATTATTTGAATACCAGAGGATAGCTCTTCAAATGCTCTTTGCATGAAAGGCAATAGTTGACGGCCTTTTTCGGTAAGCATTGTTTGCTTATTTGAACGCTCAAAAAGCTTTGATTGTAAATGTTCTTCTAATAATCGAATTTGTTGACTCACCGCAGCTTGCGTCACATGAAGTTGTTCGGCTGCTTGTTTAAAGTTCTTAGATTGTCCCGCGACCAAAAAATACTGTAAGGATTTCAGTGGTGGTAAACATTTCATACTTAAGTTTTCCTTAACTACACTTAATTATTTATCGTTTGTTTTCTTACCTTATCATAACTAATCTGTTATCAATACATAAGATAAATATAGAGAATTAAAATGAAAGGTTTATTAAAAAAATCATTAAAAAACATAGCGAATGCAAGTATTTTATTGTTTTGTAATCTAGCCATTGCGGAACAACTTACGGTAAATGTCGCTAACAACTATCCCTATAAAAACCTCATAAATCGCACTGATGATGTTAAAATTATCTACATTAATAACAATAAGAGCTTTGTTTGTAGAGTTGAGGTTATATTAGGCAATATGAAATGGGCATCTGTGGAAAAGAAAATTAGTAAAGAGTTTTTCAATAATGATCCTTTATCCTATTGTCTATCGCGAGAATCAGCTGAGAAGATATTATTGCAATCGTCTCTCCAGTTTGGACGAGGTTTGTAATATCCGCCTTCGATTATGGAGGCATATGGTTCGTTTGAGTTGCTCACGGTTACTAAGTGACAGCAATTGACAGTGAAAAACTGTGGAATATACATTATAAATGGTTAACAACATAAGGAAGTTCAGTGAATTTAAATCAAGTTACATTACCCATAAATAATATGGCAAAGTCTACTAAGTTTTATCGTGACTTAGGCTTTACTCAAATTGTAGATACACCGCATTATGCTCGTTTTGAATGCCCTGAAGGTGACTCAACATTTTCACTCTCATTGAATGATTCTGAATTTTCTTGTGGTGCAGTAATCTATTTTGAGCACGAGAAATTAGATGAATGGGTAAAAGAATTACAGACGAAAGGTTTTCACTTTTCTCAAGAACCAAAAGATCAAAGGTATTTATGGCGTGAGGCTGTATTACATGATCCCTCAGGTAATAAAATAAAACTATACTGGGCAGGTGATGCTCGCATTAACCCTCCTTGGCGGGTTGAAATCCGTACATAATTAGAGACTTTGGCTAAGTCTGTTCATACAAAACAGTATTTATTGTTTGTTAAGTCTTCACATACTTAATTATCGTTTTTGCGGCAAAATCAGTACTGAGATAAGTCAACAACCCCGTAGCAAGCTGCGGGGAATTAAACCCCTAGAGATTAAATTTCAACTTTCACTATTGGCAGCCAAGCAGTCCAATTTAGCGCTGCTTTTTAGTATCCAATTCAGTCAGAAAAGTGATCTCAGTTTGCGTTTTGAGGATGGACTCCCATTGGCAGGAATAAGCTTGTAGTAGGCCTCGAACCACCAATCCTGATTGATTATCCCCTCAACTGGCGAGTTAGCCACCACAGAAGTCATAGTGACTTTAAATCAAAGCGGTAGTTGAACCTACATTCAGCTAAATATTTGAGATGAAAATGTACTTTGTTCATAAACTATGGCTAATTAATAATGTAAAAATTTAAATAGTGACTAGCAATACTTCAACACAACACATTTGTAATTTGTCTATTTTAGCTAACCCCATTAGAACGAATTTTATTCACATTTAAATTCATCAAATGACGAAGAATATAGCGAAAAAGAACCTTTTAATACCAGAAAGGTTACTACCGTGACTTGAGTAAAAATCATCTGGTTGGCTATATTCACCAAAATCATCTGCTACCCCCTCACTTTGTATATAAGTGTCTTCTCCTTTCCAGTCAATATCAGGTTCAGTAAGGCACTTAGTTGATATTGCATACCCTGAAAATTCTTCACTTTGACTAGCAAAACTGTGCTGAACTCGCTTTAAGTAGGACTTGTCGAGGATGTAACCTTCTAAATTGATCCAACGATCATTGTAATAAACTTCAACCCAACTATGGATAATACGCTTAGGTGCAAAGAAGAATAAATAATTAGGAATAGCACCGCGCTGTAATTCATTGAAAATAGTAAATCCGTGAAAGCGTGTTGATATTCCAACAGCCCGTAAAAGAGCCATTAATAATGTACCTTTCGTATTACACTGTCCGTAACCATCTTTAAGTACTTGGCTTGCTGGTAAACGGTCATCTGCATTATAGCCAAAGTGAATTTCATCACGTACAAAGTTGTAGATTGCACCTATAGCATCGTACTGTGATAAATCACGCCATTTTCTTTTTTCAATTAAGGATTGAATTTGTCGGTGATTAAAATCCAGCATGGTAGTTTCTTCTATAAAATCTTTCGATAATTTAGTCATAGCTACGTTCCTTTATAATGAATGTAAATAAGGAAAGTCCAGCTAATATAAATATGGGATGTAAAATCATGCCATGAAATATAGATATATCAGCAATACTGCCATGTATAAAAGTAGCCAATACGGTTATTAGCGCAATGATGATTAAAATTGAAAGGTTAAGTTTCTGCTTCATAGGATATTCCTGCTCAATGAATGTGCATATAGAATAACCAACCACTCAATAAATAACTTGAATAAACTAGCTAACTTTTTTGAAAAGAGTAAGGGCTTGCCTTATCGTCATACCGAAGTTTTTTCGAAATGTTCGACTTAAGTGAGCACTATCTGAAAAACCAGCCAGATAAGCTGCATCTGTTGCTGAGCTATTATTTATTATCGCTTGAACCGCACAGATAACTCTTCGCCATAATAAATATGGCCGCCAAGAAATACCTAATTCTTCACTAAATAAATGTAGAAAACGACTTTCTGATAACCTTAATTGACTAGCCACTTCAGCAGCTCGCCAATTTTTCGGTTTTATGCAATCACCATGCAGGCATTGATTTAACTCACTTAACAACTTCTGAATACGTTTATCTTCAACAGTACTATTATTAAAAACTAAGTACTGTTTTGTAAGTTCTAACCCTTCAAATAAAGGCGTTAAAAAATTAGTGAAATTCTTAGTTTGCATCGGTTGCTTATAAGCTTCAAAAAAAAAGGTGTTAAATGACTTAAACGGCTGCCCCATTAATTTTGTAAACAACTCCTGTCCCAAGTCACTTTTTGGCTCAATGAGTAGCACCCAACCCGCTGACATTTCTAGCTGATGCTCGACTTTTGAGGCTATTATGGTTACGCCAGATATATCACTCCCATTTAACCTACAAAGTGAATGACTCTGAGGCCATACTACTTGTATAGCGTGGTGGCTATGGGAGTTGGCATCTAAACTTGAGCCATAGATAGTAACTGCACCAGGATTCATCCAAACAGTAGGTTTAATCACTGCGGTACGCCTATTAAGTGAAGATAGAATTCTATGTTGTCATAAGAAGTTGATAGTGGCTATATTCTTCGTCTATAAAGGACAACTAAAATCATCCCATACTAACGCTTTTAGGCTCACAGTTAACAACAGGTGATGGAAGGTCATCGGCAGCAATGAACTTGAAAGCACTGTCAGATATTTAGGGATAGAGGCCGACGATGCTCTTGAGATTTCAGAAAGTATAGATTCTTAGATAATGTGCCAGCCCCATATATGGTGTCTGGCATCTACGCCACCACAGCGGTCATTGAGACTTTAAATCAAAGCGACAACCTTTCCGACAAATATTAATGAGGGATTAATGCATCTATTATCCTTGGTGATATTTATTGTTGACAAAAGACTATCGGTCTCTTATGGTTCACTTAAGAAACTGATGGACGCTTATGTGGTTTACATGAATTGGCAACGTGCAAGAACAGAAGAAAAGAAAAGTGAGCGAAAAGAGGCTATTTATCAAGCTGCTTTTACGCTATTTAAAAAGAATGGCTACGACAAGGTCAGTTTTAATGGCATTGCTGTTGAAGCAGGTTTTACAAAGTCCAACATGTATCGCTATTTTAGTTCAAAAGATGACATTTTTCTGAATGTATTTGCCGACTTATTTGAACAGTGGGTAGATGATTTTAGTCAGCAGTTACAAATACTTGAGCAAGAGGCTACGGCAAAGGTTTTTGCTGATATTTGGCTAAATTCGTTGTTGTCACAACCCAAATTATTAGATTTAATGCCTATTCTATTTACTTCCTTAGAAAGAAATAGCTCATTTGAACAGTTGCTGGAGTTTAAACGTTTGTCGATGAATTTACTTTATCGCCTCACATTGGATATCACGAGAATTTACCCTGATATTGAAGGTGAAAAGGCTTTTAAGCTGTTGACCTTAAGTTATGCAGCCACGGCAAATTCTTGGGCAGCAACCATGCAAAGTGACGCATTAACAAAAGTCTATCAACTCGATGAGTTTCAGGCGTTGAAACCAGACTTTGAGAAAGATTTAACCACATCAATAGAAATAATTATTCAAGGTTTAAAAGCAAGTAATTAACCCAACAGGTAGAGATCAGCAGGCACAAGTATTTCGTTAGCTAACAATTAATTAGCTAGTTTGTAGAAATTAATTAAATACAAGGTAAATATCATGGCACATCATTGTGAAAAGACATTAAAGGTTAACGTACCAGCAGAAAAAGTTTGGCAGGTTCTTGAGGACTATAGCAGTATTGAAAAGTTTGCGATGACGATTAAATCATCTGCTAGTGTCAATGATATTAACTCAGGTTTAGGCGCAAAAAGATCTTGTACTTTTAATGACGGTTCAAGCCTTGTAGAAGAAATTATTGAATACCAAGTCGGGCAAGGCTATAAGATGGATCTTTCTAACCATTCAATGCCTCTAAAAAGCATGCAATCAGAAATGAAAGTGACTGCGATTGATGAAAATAGCAGTGAAATTTACATGTCAGCGGATTTTGTTGTCAAAGGTGGCCGTCTTGGTTGGGTGATGGGGCAGTTGATAATGCGACCTGTAATGAAAGCCATATTTAAGAAAGTGATGACAGGTTTGGCATATCATAGTGTGACGGGGAAACTTATTAGTAAAAAATTACCGCCTAATGAAGAGTTAGCTAAAATAATTCTTGCTTAATTTATCATTCTAGTCCTAAGAAGACCGCAACAAGTTCTAAGTTAACTGTCCATATTTTTGGGGCAAGATCAGTGAGCTTAAACCAGCCCCATAAATAATCAGAAATTTTTGGTTAGAATTGTCCTGTATATGATCATGGTTTCACAAAATTCAATGTGAAATGATATTGCTCAGGCCTTCTTCGATGGGTTTAAAAGTCATTTTGGTGCGTTATTAAATTAAAGAATGGAACAACCATTCTATAAATTTAATGCCTTGCTTAAATGGCTTTTCATTCCCACTGAAATCACGCACTTTGAATGATAACGGGTATAAACCTTTTAACTCTCGCTGAATGATCGATTCATTACTTAAATTGATATTAATGTTAGCAATAACAGTTAATAAGTAAGCATGACTGCTTCATCTGTATTTTTATTCAAGCCAATGTAAGCAGGCTGCTGGCTTTTAACACTAAAAAATTGCGGCCTAGGGTTTGCACTAAAAGCACTTTGCCACTCTATTAGTGAAAAATCATCGACATCTATTTGCCCTTCGCTCTCGTTTACTAGTTCAAAATCAACTAATATCCGATAACCTCTATAACCAACTCTTGGTGAATTAAAGTCTACTTCAATATTTTGCCATTCACCGATACCTGTAAGCTCAACTGAATTTATTAAATGTTTTTCACTGTTTTCAAAAGCATCAAATAATTTTTGTCGTTTTTTTCTTCCTTGCCAGTAATAACTTACTTTGACAGTATTATTTGTTTTAAACTTAGCTTTAACTGTCATTTGACTACTGGCGGTAAATACACGCTTAAAGCTTTGCATACCCATAGTGGCTTTGTTATTGTCCTGCAGTAACAAAGCAAGACTTCGCTCACTATTTGCCCCATATTGATTTAGCAATGTAGCTTGGCGCTCATATAACCAGCCTCGTTCAGGCCCAGTAAAGAAAGAAAAACTTTCAAAGTCACTGCCGTTTATTAGATTGGTTCCTAAGCGATATTTCAAGTTGGCTTTTGCCAGTAATACTTGATTAAGTTGTGTATGCCATGGCGTATGATACAAACTAACAACTTTTTCATCTGGAGCAAACGATAATTCAATTTGCTTACCTTTATTTGTTGGCGTCTTATTTTCAGCAGTAATAATGCCATGACCGCCTGATTGGCCAATATAAGTATTTCGCGTTTTTGACAGCTCAGTTAATCGCTTCATTACCGTATAGCGTTGCATACCCGTTGCCGGTGTTGGTTTATAACCTTTCACATATACCGGAACAATTTCAGCGCGATGGAATTTACCTTCATCTAACCAGACATAAAGTATAAAACTATGTTGAGTTGCCGTGAAGTTTTGATCAAAGATGAAATTCCCCATTGAATAAGCGATTAATTTACCATCGTATAATTCAAGCCCTTGAGTAACATGAGGATGATGAGCAATAGCAAGTGCTGCGCCGTTATCTAGGGCTGATTTTAATCGTTGCTCAGTAACCCCTGTTGGGTTACTGGCATACTCTTGGCTGCCATGATATTGCACTATCGTTGTTCTGTTTTGTTTAACTTCTTTTTTAACTGAAGTGATAATATTACTCATCGAGCCAAACGCCGCACCGCCATGTTGATGGTTTGCTGTTTGTGATGGCTCAGCGCTGCCTTCCCAACCAACATACGCGAGCATTGAAAACTCAGTATTGTTAATTTTTTCTTGGTGGGCTGTCAGTGCCTGTTTTGTATTAACACCAGCACCTGAAAAATCAAGCGAGCTATTTTCTAAAAAGGCTAACGTTGATTTAAGTCCTGAGTCCATATAATCGTAGGTATGATTATTGCCCAATGAAACATAATCAATTCCAGCCCATGTAAGTGCATCAAGTATTTCTGGCTGAGAATAAAAAGTGACCCCCTTAGGTGCACGCTCACCAGGTAATGAACTGGCCACTTGGGTTTCTAAATTTACCGCAGCATAGTCTGCTATGCTCATATACGGTTTTATATACTCAACCACCGCTTTACTGTCCACCAGTTTACTTTCCGAGTGAATTAATACCGCATCGCCAAAGTAAGGTTGATAAAAACGCCGTCCCATCATGGTATCACCACCAAAAGCGAGCATTACTCGAGACTCTTTTTTCACCACTAGCGTGATATCAGTTAATTTGCCATAACCTTTATTTTTCGTGTTAAGTTCAAAATGACTGAAGGTTTGAATGCTATCAAAATAGTTTTTTTTGCTGAAACTAACTTGATATAAGTCACTTAGCTTTACTTTAATTTCAAATAGTCCGGTTTTATCAGATGTAACTCGCTGCTCACCAACGCTGACGTTAACTTTGGCTATTGGCTTATTATTTTCCGCTAAAACACGGCCTTTAATCGTAAATATTTCACTCGCATTTACAACAAATAAGCAATTGATTAATAAAAAGGCAACTAACACTATACGTGACATAACTTTTCCAATTATAAAGTAATCAAATAAGTATATAGGTATCCGCTTAACATTCTCATTCAATTTGTTAGAAGACGTATAACTCTAGGGTATATAAGTTCCAGCTAAATCAAGAATACCTTAGGCCACCATGCTCACTACTTTCTACGACGCCCAAAGGATATTCCGTAATACCATAATACAGAACAGAGTATTTCCTGTTCTGTAAGTAGAATGCGCATATGACACATAAATAATGCAAAACTAAAATAACAGTATCAAAATGCAAAGACAACAAAACACACAACACAAGATAACACAACCACACATACAACAATCAAACGTTAAATAACAAGGCGTTACAAGGACAAATAAAAAGCAAATTGACCACAATTAAAGCGATACGGGATATTGATTATACGGTCACTTTGTGTATCGCAACTTAAATTGATCTGAATCATTACTTTCGACGTCAAAAACAGTTCTAATCAGCTAATATTTTTTAGATAATTATACCATGAGGTTAATGTGTCAAACTCATTCATTCCTGAATTTGAAGTATACCAACTACTTAAACAAGCAAATATCAAAACCCCTCTATACAGTTTCATTCAAAAAGAGACTGATTGCTCGAACACCCCATTCTGTGAAGGACAAGCTGTTGTTTTGAAAGGAATGGCTACAGATCTTTGGCATAAATCCGATAACGGCGCACTAGCTTTTTGTGATTTTTCAGTAACGGAGCTTAAAAAAAGACATACTGAAATGTCACAAGTTGTTGGCAAAGAGTTTCCTTGGCTTGGTACATTAGTCACTGAAAGAGTGTGTTTCAAGTCAACTAAAGGTGCACCTAGCGAAATTTTTGTTAGCCTACAGCGCGATCAATATGGTGACGCTACTATTTCATTAGGCTTTGGTGGATTGTTAACCGAAGAGTGGGCAAAAGAATTGAATGATTCTTTATTAATATGGCCAGCATCAGTTTACAGCCCTGCTGAAGCATTAGAAGAGTTAGAAGAGCACTGGTTAGGCCGTATACTGCTCGGTAAAGTACGTCAACAAGAAGCCCTTATTAGTCGAGAAAAATTAGCCGTATTTCTTGAAAATATATGGAAGCTCGATGCGATTATGAGACAAGAAGGTATATCCTTACTTGAAATGAACCCTTTTGTCGTAGATGAGTCAGGTGATGTCATCGCGCTTGATGGCGTAGGATTATACGCTACAGACGATCACCAAGAACCATACCCTATCGCTATTTCAGATGATGATTTTCTTAATCCAAAACGAATTGCAATTGCAGGTATTTCAGAAAAAAAAGGGAATATTGGTAATTTGATTTTGGATAATGTACGCCAATCAAACTTATTGCTAGAAAATATATACATCATCAAATCAGGTGTAGAGTCGCTCAATGGTATTACGTGCTTGCCTGATATAAGTGCATTACTTAAAACACCTGTTGATACGTTAATATTAGCATTACCTGCCAAAATTTGTGTTGAAACTATTACCGCCTTATGTGAACAAGGTAGCGGTGCTAGTGTTGTTTATATTGTAGCTGGTGGACTTGGCGATGGTGCTGATCAACATGGTTATGGCGACAACTTATCCCAACTATTACAATCACGACGAAAAAATAATCAATGGTGCCCTGCTATTGTCGGTCCTAATGGGTTAGGAATGATACTCTCCCCTTTGAGATTAAATAGCCTGTTTATCCCGCAAGATAAACTTAATATTAACTTTGATCCTAATTCAGAAGTTGCTCTTATCAGTCAAAGTGGAGCTTTCTTAATCACACGTTTATCAAGACATGACAGTCTAAGCTTAAAATACGGATTTTCCATCGGTAATCAACTCGACATGAAGTTATCCGATTTTATGGCACTGATGGAACGCGATAAAAGTATTCGTGTACTAGCACTATATGTCGAAGGTTTTGCTGACGGAGATGCCAGTACCGTTGCTAAACTAGTGAAAAAATTTAAAGCTGCGCATCGTCATGTCATTATTTACAAGGGCGGTCGCTCTGAGTTAGGTAAAGCTGCTGCTGAAGGTCATACCGGCGCAATGATGGGTGATTATCAACAGCAGAAGCGCTTATTAAATAAAGCAGGCGCTATCGTTGTAGAAACCTTTAATCAATTCAATGCTGTATTTAAGTGGATGACTGCCTACCCTAAAACCAAAGCCCTTGGGCAAATGGCCATTGTCACCAATGCCGGCTATGAAACCGTAGGCAGTGTTGACACCCTTGGTGATAATGATGCTCAAACATTATTCACCATTAGTAATGAAAATACACAACAACTAAGCACTGTATTAAGAAAACATCAACTTAGTGAGCTAGTTGCACCAGTAAACCCGCTTGATTTAACTCCTATGGCAGATGAAGCTGTTTATTTTGATTGCGTCAAATCTATGATTGATTTTGGTGCAGGCGTTGTTATGTTAGGTTTAGTGCCTTTGTCTAACAGTCTTGATACACAACAACTTGATGTTACTGAAGCCTTTGCTGAGAATTTAAAAAATTTAGTGATTAAATCAGGAAAGCTCATTGGCATAGTGATCGATGCGGGTATTCCTTTTCAACAATATAAACAGGTTTTTGAGCGTCATGGTTTGCCCGTATTTGATGGTATGGATAAAGCGGTGTTAGGTTTGAGTGTGCTAAAACGTAGCAAGTAGTCTGATGAAAAAAGACTCTATTGACGTTTCAATTGAAGATGCATGATTTAGCTGGAATTAGAAATGCTTTTAGGCAAGGCATTAATTAAAGAGAGTGGTTGTTCAGGAGAATATGCTCCTGCATTCTCTGATAAGCTACGTCCATGTAGCGTCCTTGTCGAAGTCAATAACGCAGCATAAAGCATTTCTAAATCAACCCTCTGGGGAAGACTGGACAAATCATATAGCTGGCAACAAGTTTGAATTCATACTTACTTCGCTTTATACTTTTGGCAGTATAAACGAATTAAAGTAGGCTAATTGTAGTTTGTTTTTCAGTGAGTTAGGGCTAGTACCTTGCACCTGTGCCATCGCTTGTTCGGCTGTCAATCCATAACAGAGTAAAATTAAACCGGCGACTAAACCTGTTCTTCCATAACCACCTTTGCAATGAATGGTAATAGTGCCCTGCTTATCTAGCACAGTTATTATGGCATCAATATGTTTACGCCACAGACGATCAAAGATCTCGCATGGCGCACCATCATCAGCGATGGGAAGCTGTAGCCATGCAATCGTATTTTCTTGACACTGCTCAGGCAATGAGCTGATGTTATTATTTTCCATATCACTATCAAACATTAGCGTAAGTAACATACTTGTGCCTGCCTGTTTAAGCACAGCAATTGACGACTCTACGCTAGCCCCTTTTGAGCCAGGGCAAGGTGTTAAAATAAGTTTTGCACCATTGTCTAAGGTTATAGCGTTATAAGGGTGGGTATACATATCATTCTCTTTATTAGTAAGCTGATTGATTAGTGCTATATGAAGGATTAACTTCTTTTTGCCTTCACTCTTTGATAGTAATTAATCAATTCGGCGGTCGAGCTATCATGAGTAGAGTTATTTGATTGCTGACGTAATTCTTTCTCGATTTCATTAGCCAGACCTTTACCTAGCTCCACACCCCATTGATCGAATGAGCATATTTGCAAAATAATCCCTTGAACAAAGATTTTATGCTCATACAGAGCAATTAAACTGCCAATAGTACGCGGAGAAATTCGCTCCATCAAAATAGTATTAGTCGGGCGATTACCTTTATGAACTTTATGGGGCGCTACTTTATTGATGTAATCATCAGTGCGACCTTTAGCTTTTAAATCAGCACGTACTTGAGTTTCATTAACCCCTTGCATTAATGCTTGAGTTTGAGCAAAAAAGTTAGCCATTAGTGTGTCATGATGCCCCTGCACTGGCGTAACACTCTCTACTGAACCAATAAAATCAGCTGGCACAATATTATTACTTTGATGTAAATACTGATAAAAAGCATGCTGACCATTAATGCCTACTTCTCCCCAAATGGTGGGTACGGTTGGATATTCTATTTCACTGCCATCCCAAGCAACCGATTTACCATTACTTTCCATTTCAGCTTGTTGCATATAAGCGGATAACATATGTAAAGCTTGGTCGTACGGTAAAATGGCTTGTGACTGTGCGCCTAAAAAGGTGCAGTTCCAGACACTTAATAGCGCTAGAATAACCGGTGCATTTTGCTCAAGTGGCGCTTCACAAAAGTGGTTATCAATTTCATGAGCGCCTTCGAGTAACTCAATGAGTTTTTCAAAACCTAAATCTAGGGCAATCGGTAAACCAATGGCTGACCATAATGAAAAACGACCACCAACCCAATCCCAAAGTTCAAAAATATTGTTCTCTTCAATGCCGAACGCCATAGCATTTTCTTTATTGGCACTAACGGCAACAAAGTGCTTAGCAACGGCATTATCATCAAATGATGAAGAGGTTAACCACTTCACCGCAGTACGAGCATTAGTCATGGTTTCAGCGGTAGTAAAGGTTTTACTGGACACAATAAATAAAACACTTTCAGGGTTTAACGGGCGAAGTACATCCGCAATTTGCGTGCCGTCAACATTAGAAACATAGTGTACATTTAAGCTATTGTCACTGTAGTGTTTTAACGCTTCTGTGACCATTTGTGGGCCAAGATTAGAACCACCAACGCCAATACTAACCACATCAGTAATGCGTTTACCAGAATACCCTAACCATTGCCCTTGGCGTACTTGTTCGCTAAACACCTTCATTTTAGCTAGCGCTTGTTCAACCTGCTCAGTGATATTGTTACCTTCAAGCATCATAGTCGATTGACTACGATTTCTTAGCGCTGTGTGTAGTACCGCTCGGTCTTCGGTAAAGTTAATGCGCTCACCGTTAAACATTTTTGTTCGCCAGTCTTCCAGTTGGCACTCTTTTGCTAAGGCGATTAATTTATCAAAAGTGTCGCTGGTGATTTGATTTTTTGAGTAATCAAGTAAAAATGTTGGCAATTGAATGGAAAATTTATCAAAGCGCTGTGGATCAGCAACAAATAAGTCATTCATGTGCTGTTGCTTCATGACTTGAACATGATGGGTTAACTGCTGCCAACTTGGCAAAGATTCTCTAGATTGCATAATGATCCTGTGAATAATTGTCTGATAAAAAACACGTGTCGGGGAGAAATAGAATAATAAAGCTTAACTATTTTAATTACTTATTAAAAAGCTCAAGTTAAATTCAAGTTAAATATTATCAATTGTGGGTAAAGCGGCAAAAGCGCCTTTTCTCTGACAGGTGTAAGCGCCACATTTAGCGGCAAATACAACTGCATTAGTTACTTTAACTACATCTATAAGCGCACTAGCTAAAGTGTCTATTTTGCTCTGTTCTGTCAGTGAAAAGATAAAACTGGCGATAAAGCTATCTCCTGCTGCGGTAGTATCAACAGCAGTAATAGTAGGTACGTCAATAAAAGTAGAAAATGATGATGAAAGCAGCTGTATCGGGTTGGGACCATCAGTGATGACAACCAATTTAATCCCCATAGTAAGCAAACTATCAATATAGGCTTGATAACTTTGCTGGGCTTGCACAGCTAAATATTCTGCTTCATCCTTACTTAACTTAACTAAATCACTCAGTTGCAGACAAGTATTGACGCGCTCTGGTAATAAATTTACTTCATTCCACAGTTGTTGGCGTAAATTAACATCAAAGCTTATCAGGGTATTCTGCTGCTTAGCTTGTTCTAATGTGTATAGGGTGTTGCTATTCATTGTTGCATTGGTCAAAGTGTTCGAACAAAAATGAAATATGCTTATATTTTGCCAGTTGATTTGATCTATTTGTGGCTTTTCATAACAAGTATCCGCAGTATTATCACGATAAAAGTTAAAAGATCTTTCACCCGTTGAGTCTAAACTCACCAATACCACGGCGGTATTGGCTTGTTCAGTTCGGTATATATACTTATCATTGACACTATTATTTTCTAGTTCTTGAAATAGCATAACGCCGAAATTATCACGGCTAATACCACCAGAAAAATAACTTTTACCCCCTAACTTAGCATAGGCTACTGCAACATTCGCTGGCGCTCCACCGGCCATAGGGTAATAGCTTTGACCTTGTTCATCCGGTAAAAAATCAACTAATACTTCACCATAACTGAGTAAAGAAAACATAAAAAATCCTCATACACGCTCATTCACGTCCATGTGATTGCGATATACCGTTCATCCTGAACATATAAAAGCCCACCGAAATGGGCTTTACATTATTTTATAATTAAAACTTAACTTTAATTAGTTTAGTTAAAAATCATATCTAAGCGTTAAACTACTAGTTCTACCGGTGATACTTCTGCCGCGGATGATACCATTGGCTGGTAAAGAGGCTTCTTCAACTTCAGTAAGACCTTCAGTATCAAAAAGGTTATTTATATTTATTGATACCGACAAGGTATCAGATAGCATGTAGCTGGCAAAAGCATTCACTTGCGTGTAACCATCCATTTTTAAGTCATTTGCATCTTTTGTGTAAGAATCAGTAGTACCGATGAAGCTTACACCTGCAGAGCCATCGTTAAAGTTATAACGTGCCATTAATGAATAGACAAAATCAGCTTGTCTTGATGGTGTATTACCAACCACTTCTGGTGTAATTCTGTCTTCTACAATCTCAGCATCAACCCAAGTTACGTTACCACGAAAATCAAAATCTCCGATAAAATAACTCGACTCTACCTCAACTCCCATCGACTCATAATCTCTTGAGAAATATGTTTGGCTAGTGGCTTCAAAGTTTTGTTCTTCAGTTTCAGCTAGGAATGCCGTGGCGAATATTGAAAAATCATTTTCACGGAATTTCACACCAACTTCAAATTGGTCAACCATGTTAACTGCTGGTTTATCATCAACCGAGCCATCGGCTTGAATAACAGTACCAAAAGCTAAGCGGTCAGCATTGGCACGGCCACCGCGACTTACACGAACAAAAGAAGCCAAATTGTCATTGATTTGATAGTTAGCTCCGACTGAATACGAGGTGTAACTCCAGTCATAGTCGACTAGTGACGCATTGGCATTATCGGCAGACGAGACACTTTCCTCTGGCTTAGAGATAACCCCATCACGATTCATATCTACTTGAGATTGAACCGCACCGGCGTATGTACCTACAGCAGTACCACTGTCGTGACGTACACTTGCATCAATAGTAAAATCACCTAGTTGTGATGAAACAGCAATATATGGTGCGCTAATGTCGTACTCTAAGTCATAATTACGTTGACAACAATTACCCCATGCAGGAACACCATAGGCGTATAAACCGTTATCTGAGTAGCTAGTACCGTCAGCTGCAGCGACATTCAATAACGCAGCATTATCACCATTGATTTCCATCAAGTATGAATTCCAAAGCCAAGACATTTCAATTTTTTGAAATGCTTTATAGTAACCAAAAGTAACACTCGTATCACCAAAGTCTTTCGTTAGCTTAAGATCATTCACCAGTGAGCCAAAGTCACTCATTTCAACATCAAAAGTATGGATACGCATAATTAATTCATCACCATTAACGCTTTCACCTGCCATAGCACCATTGGCATAGCTAAGTGTTGCATCGTCACCAGCAATGCTTTGAGCAATACTTGAAGCACTCGCTATTTCAGCAGGGAATGGCGAATTGAAACTAGCTTCAATACTTGTTTGTCTAAAGCGGTTTTCAATTGACCAATCGTTACCTAGGTCAAATACCGCTTCAACGCCAATAGAGTCTACCTTAGGACTCATACCTTCTTGTACGTTACCGCGACGTCGCTCGCCATCAGCACCTAAAGATAATGTTTTAGTTAAGTGGCTTGTTTGTAGCGTATCATTTAAAGAATCGTAATTAGCTACCGAGCTACCATCAGCTTTCACTGGCATTGGCATATAACTTATCGCGCTGTCATCTAAATGTTTGTAATAAACACGAATATAGCCATCATCAAAATGCTTGGTTAAGTTAGCTTTGATTTGGCCACCCTTATTGGCAGTGTAACCAGCATCACGAGCACCCTCACCTTGACGAATAAAACCACCAAGATGGAAATTTGTAGTGTCGTTTAACTCACCACCAAACTCAAAATCAGTGCGTAAAGTGTCATAGTCCAAACCAATTGTAGTCGCTACGCTGCCAGAATCACTTTCACCTGTTTTACTAATAATATTAATAATGCCACCTGGTGCATTACTCGCAAGAGTAGAGGCAGAACCACCGCGAATTGATTCAACAGTCGCCATGGTGCTATCTATACGAAGAAAAATATCAGAATTACCAAAAGCGACATCACCAAATTGCATAATAGGTAAACCATCTTCTTGCAATGACAAGAATTTAGCGCCACCTGTGGCTACAGGTAAGCCGCGAACAGAGATATTAGCATTGCCTTCACCGCCAGACGCTTCTACACGAACACCAGGAATAGCTCTAAGCGCTTCTGCGCTAGTGCGCGGGCTAGTTACTTCCATTTGTTCAGCTGAAAAACTACTTACCGATACACTTGATGCCATAACCGTTGTGCCCTTGGCAACACCTGTTACCACAATACGCTCAAGATCTAAGCCCTTTTTGTTCGTCTCGTTATCTGTTTCCGGCTGTACTTCTGCAGCAGCCAAACTTGTACAAATAGCCATTGCTAGAGTACTTAGGATGAATTTATTATATTTACTGTGTTTCATATGCTCACCTGATGTTTCTTTAATAGTTATAGTCTATTTTTTACGTTATTAACCTTTACTTCGTGCTAATCGAATCTTTCTTTTACTCTGTTAATAAATCAACTTAATCGATTAAGTTAATACTCTCTAAAAATAAACCATAATGCAAGTGTTTATTTTTAGTACGAGGAAATTTTAGCTGGTGTTTCTAGTCAATCTATTGAAAATTAAATGTTTTATTTCGCTATAACATTTTATCTTCTGTTGGGTTTTTAATTAGGTTATAACCCGCCAGTAAGACCAGTGCGGCGGCAAATGTTGTCGCCAAATAAAAACCGAAAGAAACATGGCCGAAGATATCGCTGACGACCCCCATTAACAAAGGGGCAATAGCAGCTGATACCGCAGTAAAAAATAATATTACCCCGGCAATAGCGCCGTGCTTAGCTTGAGGAAAGCAACTTATGCCTTTAGAGTTTAACGTTGGGTAAATCATCGACATAAACAAGCCAGATAATGGTAAGAGCACTACAGCAGCGTCAACTCCAGCTATTGCTGTCCCTAAATAACAAAGAAATACCGCCAAGGAGAACCAGAACATTACTTGCTGCCAATTAAAATGTTTTAACATCCATACCCCCAAGAATCTTCCACCTGCGCGTAAGGCGAAAAACACGGTGAGTGCATAAGTGGCCAACCAAACTAATGAGCCACTGTATTCAGCTAATAAGGTTGGCATCCACACATAAATAGCAACTTCTGTCGCAACGTATAAAGCAATGGCCATTGAAAAGCCGATAGCATAAGGGTCTTTTAAAATTTTAAGAGAGCTTTTTAAGCTGATCTGCCCTTCGGCATGCGCTTTTGTTTTAGGATAATTGGTTTTGATCGCAGCCAAGCATAACAAAGCACACAGTACACCAGCGCAGATATACAAGTATTTCCATGAAACACCTGACACAAGTAAATAACTAACAATTGCCGGACCAACCATAGCGCCAACACCAAAGAAACCTTCAACGGTATTCATGGTAGCAGTGTGCTCTTTGTTTGAGGTGGAAATATCACCGATGAGCGCTAAGGCACCCGTTTTGAATAGGCCAACCGCTAAACCTACCATAGCTAACAAAGCAATAAAATATAAAAATGAGCTGCCTGCTGCAAAAAGAAAACAAGCAAATGCGAAGATTAGCAACCCAATGATAATAGTGATTTTCCTGCCCCATTTATCGGCAAGATAACCCAAGAACAAAGCACTTAGCGCAATAAATATCATTGGCACATAATGAAAAGCACTGGCTTGTGTCAGATTTAAACCATAGGTTTTAATTAGCTCTGGAATAATGACACCAACGGCATCTGATGTCATCGCAAAGACAAAAAACATCATATATGTTAACAGCTTAATCCGAAGTATTGATGCATCTTTTGATACTGAAGTGCTTAATATTGGCATACTCGTGTGACTCATAACCTTCTCCCCATAGCTATATTATAGAGTTAACCGCTAACTATATAAATTTATTAACTATTCAAATTTAAAAACACGGTAATGATTTTCCAAGATGATAAAAAAAACAAAATTATTCTTGTAAATAATTACAGAGTAGCAGAATATACACCTTAATCGATTAAGACTCAACTTAAATAGTAATGGTAAAATCATGAAAAACAATGTGCAATTGATAACCTATGTAGATAGGCTTACAGGTTCAACGATTAAAGAACTAAACAACATCCTCAATGATCAGTTATCAGATCTATTCTCTGGTTTACATATACTACCGTTTTATTACCCTATAGATGGCAGTGATGCGGGATTCGATCCCATAGACCACACTCAAGTTGATAGTCGACTGGGCTCTTGGCAAGATGTTAAGGTGTTAGGGGAAAATTATGATCTAATGGCCGACCTCATTGTTAACCATATGTCAGCACAATCTAAAGAGTTTCAAGATGTACTCACTAACGGAAAAGAATCAGCCTATTGGGATTTATTTTTAACCAAGGATAAGGTTTTCCCTAATGGTTTGGATGACGAGCAGCAAGAAAAAATATATCGTCCTCGTCCTGGCAGTTGTTTTACTCAATTTACCATACCAAACAATGAATCAGCTGACTTTTGGACTACTTTTACTGATAACCAAATTGATATAGATGTAACCTCTAAAGGCGGCCAAGATTATTTAACCAGAATTTTATCTACATTCGCTGAGAGTAATATTAAAATCATTCGGTTAGATGCAGCGGGCTACGCTATTAAAAAATCTGGTACTAGTTGTTTTATGTTGGAAGAAACCTTTGAATTTATTAATGAGCTAACCCATGAAGCGAATAAACTTGGTATTGAAACTTTGGTTGAAATTCACTCGTATTACCAAACACAAATTGAAATAGCCAAACGTGTTGACCAAGTTTATGATTTTGCCTTACCACCACTTATTTTACATAGTCTGTTTAATCAAGATTTTAGCGCCTTAGTTAATTGGTTAACAATTTCACCACGAAACTGTATTACGGTACTTGATACACACGATGGCATTGGTATCATTGATGTTGGCCCTATGAATGGCAAAGCAGGGTTATTAACTAATGAACAAATAGATGCCTTAGTTGAAAACATACACCTTAAAAGTGACGGTGAAAGTAAATTAGCAACAGGGGCTGCAGCGAGTAATGTTGATTTATACCAAGTTAACTGTACTTATTATGATGCCCTTGGTAAAAATGATTTCGATTATTTAGTGGCTAGAGCTATTCAATTCTTTGCCCCAGGCACACCTCAAGTTTATTATGCCGGCTTGTTAGCACAAACTAATGATATGGAATTACTAGCAACAAGCCAGGTCGGTAGAGATATTAATCGCCCCTATCTTGATAGAGAGTGCATCAAAGAATCACTAACAAAGCCGGTTACTAAGGCTTTATTAGCTTTGATAAGTATTCGCAATCAATCTGCCGCATTCAATGGTAAATTTTCAGTATCCTATAAACAAAACGTTTTAATAATGTCTTGGAAAAATCAAAAATCTACCGCTGTACTTTCGATTAACACCATTAAAAATCGAGCGTCAATCACTATAGGCGAAAATGGTTTGAGTCATTTAACTGACCTGCAAACTTTATTGTCAAATTAGTCGCTATAGCCACTGAATTATTTAGTGCACAACAATGTCTAATTGTGCACTCATCTTCTATACCCGTCATCATTCAATGTGCGTGATTTCAGTGGGAATTAAAAACCATTTAGGCAAGGCATTAAGTTTAAACTTACATTAAATATGGAAAAACAAGCCAAAAATATAAACCAAACAGTGCTATGCATAAAATCAATGCTGGCTTAGTTAGCCAATATAAAAGTTTTTCGGATATATTTTTTTTTATAGATCTCGCACATAAAATGCCAATAACTAAAAAAAAGAAGCCGAACATTAAATATTGCCAAATACCAAAAGCATTTGGTACATCGACATTATTTGTGACGTTTTGATATTGTAAATAAGCAGACCATATAATAAATAAATAGCCAGCGCATTCACTTAGAAGAGCAACTAATAGTCTAAAAACTTTCCATTTACTCAAACGAACACCTCAAAATAAGTATGACCCAAAGTTAGTGGGAAAAAAAATTCCTGCCACAATGTTTGAACAAAAACAAAAACAAAAAAAGTAAATTGTCTTTTGCCCCTGCTTAATTTCTTATTATAACTTACGTCCAGTAGTCAAAAAGTGTACCCAATCTGTCCGACCTCTTTTTTCACACTCAGTAACGGCTAACTCAACATTATACGGTACTTTAATATGGTCGATGTTCCAACTATCAACAATCTTATCAACTATTGCATATGACGCCATAGGATTAAAATTCTCCATTGAATGAATAAGCGGCTCATCATCCGTATATGCTTGTAAGCCAACACTTCCTGGATTAACTATAATTTGGCCCGTAGTTAAAGACACAGCTCTGGGAGTATGCGTATGGCCACAGCATATTAACTTTGATACCTGGCCATTTAGGAGTTTTATAATCTCGTTATCAGAACGTAAACGAGCATACCCAAGTTCAACATTTTCCAGTAAATAGATTAAGTCATCGTCTGGCGTACCATGACATAAGTAAACGTCATCATTTAATTGAATATCAAACGGTAAAGACTTCATCCATTCAATTGGATCTTTACCTAAATTATCAATGATAAATTTCATTGTTGGATTTGAAACTATCTCTTCTGTCGTAGCTTCAAAAATTTGACGGTCTTGATTCCCACAAATAGTAACAATATCATGCTGCATTAACAGGTCATAAGTCGCTTTAGGGGCAATTGGCCCATAAAGAATATCACCAAGATTTACCATTAAATCAACATCATGATTTTTTGCGTCAGCAATAACAGCTTCTAAAGCAAACACATTGCTATGAATGTCTGATAAAACTGCAATTTTCATGAGAGCCTCTTGAATATATCGCCTAAATAATAAGGTGATTTTTATTTACTAAAATAAACAACGAAGGAGGAAACTTTATTTTTTCCTTGTTTACCAACTTATTATAGTTTTATTCTTCGTAATTGCATTAATTTTTGAGTGAGTAAAAAAACAATTGAACCATTAATAAATAAACTGATGATTGGCCAGTACAAAGGGATTGAATATGAATCAATAATAGTTTTTAAACGGCCAGGAGATATCTTTAAACATGTTACGGAAATATCGTTAAGTAATTGATATGAGTTATAACATGCACCGATTAAAACTAAGCCATGAATCACAAATATGACTAATACTACTTTGATTATATTTAAAAGCAGTGTTTGGTGCTGTTCAAGGTAACTTCTAGCTTCAACGGATGTTAGCAACCAGCCAAAACCAACCAAATATGATCCCATAGTCGTCCATACATTATTAATATAAACACTTTGAATATGCTTGGCCGTTTCTATAGTTAATTTAAAAGCTTCAATTTCCATATGACTCCCAACGAATTTGTAGAATAACTCGTTTTTATATCATTTTTAATCAAAATACTCTAACTGGATTATTTTCTTTTAACAATCACAAACGGGATCTATGACGAGGTTAAAACGCAAACAATCAAAAAGAATGAAAGGTACATTTAAAATGATCCTTTTTAGATAAATTCTACAGCATCAAGCGGACTAAAATTGTTGGTTAAAATGTGGAGCGAAGCGGAACCTAACCAACTGTTTTAGTTCCGTTTAAATGCCTTATTACATGGCTTTTACGATGTAGCCCAAACAGCCATATCCCTTATATTTTGATGATCATCGACAGTTTCATCAAAACCATGCTCTTTTATATTTACTTTAAAAGTTATCCAATCATTTGTTGTTTTAGCTTCTAGTGATAAGTGCTGTTCTATTGCTCCTTTTTTCCATAACCAATAACCGTTTTGCTTTAATTTTTCATGTACATTTGAAATTAGATCTATTGATGCATCTTCTTCAGCAAATAATTCATAGGCAATGTATGCTTTTCTTGAGCCTGTTTTTTGAGGTAAATTACTTCCATCAAGTTCAAAATTATTTCTAAGTGCAGATTCTGCTAGAGCTTGTTTAGCATTTAAAATATCAGTATCATCTGCAGCAATTAGGTTAGCATTAACAGCAGTTGTGAATGCATAGTCTATATCGACTAAAGCTTTAAAAGGTATTCCAATTCTAGTTAGTATTTTACCCATTTTATGAATTCCACGACAACCATCAGCTATCACTAGCGCAGTTTTATGGGTGCTGAAACTTCGACTACAAGCTTTGAATAAATCAGGTAAAACAGATTGTTCTGTTGCCCCTTCTGCAATCAAGATTCTGTCAGCAAAAAGAATTTGGTTCATGTTATATATTTCAAAAAGAATGCGAGCTTGATTTAAGTTACCTTCGATCTCTTCTTGTATTGCTTCAGCTATACGCTCAGTTACTAAAGTATTTCCACCAACATTTTTTCTGACGATATTTGTATATGGAACATCTTCCTGCTCAACCATTAATGAAGAGTGGGTTGAAAATACCACTTGATAATTAGTCATTGAAAGTGACTTAAGAGCATCTCTAACAAGCTCTATTGCTTGTGGATGAAGATATAGCTCGGGTTCATCAATGAGTAAAAGAGTCGTTTGACCTACTGCGGATTGTGTTTGTACTTCGGCTAACAACCGAATCAATGCCATTTGTATCGGCGTTTTTCAAGCTAGTTGTCGCCTAACGTTTAAATTTATGCCGCCTTACTTTCTTTTATTTCTGATTTTCCCTTTTCAGGATTGAGATAAACTTCACCAATATGATCCCAGTTTTTAATATTAC